>JYMV01012199.1_pt1 | contig 16156 bp, 12 predicted proteins | sample 338911 | NCBI WGS metagenome assembly JYMV01 (sample SAMN03354496, study PRJNA234377) | hydrothermal vent metagenome | biome: Deep sea; feature: Hydrothermal plumes at the Eastern Lau Spreading Center, Western Pacific Ocean; material: Seawater | place: Tonga | collected 2009 | depth 2000 m m
ATCACAAAGTATGTATCGTGAAACGCCATATCGACGCCAGCATTTGCCAGGGTTATACCTGTCACGCCTCCAACGACGAAAAGAAAAATAAATCCCATGGCATAGAGCATAGGTGTCTTAAATTCGATAGAACCACCCCACATCGTGGCTAACCAACTGAAAATCTTGATGCCAGTGGGAACGGCAATAACCATGGTAGCCAAAACGAAGTAAATTCGCGTTTCAACATTAAATCCGACCGTAAACATGTGATGAGCCCACACGACAAAACCTACAACACCAATCGATGCCATGGCATAGGCCATACCTAAATATCCAAAAATGGGTTTCTTGGAAAATGTCGAAACCACCTGACTTACCACACCGAAGGCAGGGACAATCATGATATAGACTTCCGGGTGCCCAAAGAACCAAAAGAGATGCTGCCAAAAGATGGGGTCTCCGCCGCCAGATGCATCGAAGAATGTCGTTCCGAAGTTGCGGTCGGTTAGAAGCATCGTCAACGCACCGGCTAATACGGGCATAGCAAGTAATAGAAGAAATGCTGTAATCAAGGATGCCCAAATAAACAGTGGCATACGATGAAACGTCATACCCGGCGCACGCATGTTAATAATTGTTGTAATGAAATTGATGGCCCCAAGGATAGAAGAGGCGCCGGCTAAATGTAAACTGAGGATAGCGAAGTCAACGGCCGGCGTGGGATGATAATCGGCATTAGAAAGAGGGGGGTAGACAGTCCAACCTGTTCCGGCGCCACCTTGCACAAAACCGGATAACACCAGCAAAGTAAAGCCCGCAGCAAGCAGCCAGAAACTGATATTATTCATACGAGGAAAAGCCATATCTGGCGTCCCTATCATCAATGGTATAAACCAGTTTCCGAAGCCACCAATGAGTGCCGGCATTACGACAAAGAAGACCATGAGAAAACCATGCGCCGTCACCAGAACGTTATAAAACTGGGTATCGGTAATAAATTGAATGCCAGGCACCGCGAGTTCCAATCGTATCGCCATTGATGCACCCATACCCAGGATTGCGGAAATAACCGCAATTGTGATGTACATGGTTCCAATATCTTTGTGATTTGTTGAGTAGACCCAGCGTTTCCAGCCAGTCGGCTTGTGGTCATGGTGGGCGTGATCATCATGGGTTGCCGCAGTTGCCGTATCAGACATAGATTTACCTTTCTAATTCCTTGTTCACGCCGCACTCAGCGGACGATTGTATCTTTCCGCACCACTTTGACCGGTGAAGCGTCATTGGCAAATTCCTTTTTCGCCTTGATTAACCATTTGGCAAAGTCTTGTTTGGATTTAGCCTCAATCACAATCGGCATGTAACCATGATTTACGCCACAAAGTTCAGAACACTGCCCCCTATAAACCCCCGCCCTGGCAGCAGGTACGCGGATCCAAGATTCATTGATCCGACCAGGTACCGTGTCCATTTTAATTCCAAATGCGGGGACAGCCCAGTTATGCAAAACATCTTCAGAAGTCATAAGCACCCGAATAGTAGTATCGACTGGGATTGCTATACGGTTATCAACCTCCAAAAGCCTGATTTGCCCTTTTGAGGCATCGATTTCCTCATCAGGAATTATATTACTATCAAATGCAAGATTGCCAGCATCGGGGTATTCGTAGGACCAATACCACTGATGACCGATAACCTTAAGGGTCATCTCGACCTTCTCTTTCGGGGCCTTATCCATAAACACAAGAAGTTTCATGGAGGGCACCGCAATAACAATCAATACAATGATTGGTATTACTGTCCATGCCACCTCTAAAAGTGAATTATGGGTTGTCTTTGACGGAACGGGATTTGCTTTTGCGTTAAACTTTACGCAAATATAAACCATCAGCCCCAAAACAAAGAGCACAATGATCACTTCAATAACGAGAAGGAGGTTATGAAATTCTACTATATCGTCCATCACCGGTGTAGCGGATGGTCTGAAATTCATTTGCCACGGTTGCGGGCCCGACTGCGCGAACGAGGGTCCTGTTTGCAACCAGGCAGCAGCCAGCAAAACAGTATAAAACAATCTCGATACAATTTGTTTATATTTAGTCATACCTTCTTCCTTTGACCTCATTGCTTTCAGTCCCTAGGGGGTAAAACGTACTTTTACGATAACCTCGAATGGTAATTTGATGGCATTGTAACTCTGTGAAGTTATAAAAACCCAATCTAGCAACCAATTCTATACCCGATCTTTTTATAAGCGTAAACCCATACGAATTTAGGCAAATGGTTATTTATGGCTGAATTCTGAGGTTTATTGGAAAAAATTTTTACGACCTATATCTAAGTTTCTACAATACCCGCCTAAAGTTATTGCCGCCCCCCAGTTGGGGTGATAAACCACGCGGAAATGATAAGGTATTAGGCTTGATCTTATCTACCCAATACCCCCAACGGGCGCCAGGAAAAACGTCCGCCTCTTGACCGTAAATTGTTCCGGGTCGAACCAATGGATTTAAAAAAAAAGAATACTATCCTGCTGATTATTTTGGTACTAGCTGCCGTTACAATGTTCTTTAGCATCATGGTTAAAATGCTCAGCGGCTAACCAAGGCCTTTAATTAAATAACACCATTTTTCGATACTTTAATGCTGATTTCAACGAAGTATTCGCCTATTAGACGATTAGGAAGTTTGCCTATATCCGCTGGAACTGTGATGTTTTTCTCAGGAAAATACATTTTATCGACGATTACTGGCGATGAAGTTTTGCGAGCTGCATTATTGTGATTCATCCCATGCCCCTTGGCCATAGCCGCCGACAGTTATGGCAATGGTCGGCACTTGCCGTTGTTTCCCTTGCTATCGCTGGGGTATTTGCGGGGTTGCTGGTACTCTCCCGCGCTCCTGGCACAAGTGAAAGTGTCCCCTGGCCAGAGGACTTCTTTCAGAAAGGTCTGATTGTGCACGTCTCACTCTCCTTCGTCGTATGGTTTTTAGCAGTATTTGGAGCATTAAACACAGCTATGGCACCCCAAATTAATGGCCATTCGCAATCTCATATTGGTAATTTTATGGAAAGAATTTCTATTTTATTGTTTACCGCAGGAATTATCTTAATCCTTATCCCTGCCTTTCGAAATCAAGGCATACCCACCCTCAACAATTATATCCCCGTTATTATTGATCCCCTTTACTATTGGGGTTTGTTCTTATTGGCGCTTGGTATCTTAATATCTGTGATCCGTGTTTTTAAGGATTTAAACGGGGTCGTGGGTCAATCGATGGATGAATGGCCCCTCCTCATATGTGCCGGCCTTCTGTACGTTACCGCTTTTGTCGCGACAGGAATGTCTGCCGAGCAACTCCAGGCCCAGCCGGTGAACTACGACTATAATGAAAGCTTGTTTTGGGGAGCAGGTCACATACTGCAGCTTGTAAACGTCACTCTATTCCTTATCGCCAGCAGTATACTTTACCGCCAAACTTTCAAAACATCCCTAGCAGGTAGAGCCTTCTTCATTTGGACTAGTAGCATTTTAGTATTTCTGGGACTAATGGGTTTATCTTTATTTGGTATTTTTGAGGTGGAAGACCCTCGACACTTTTCTGCATTTACCAAACTAAAATATGCACTAGGCGTGCCGGTGTTAATGATGGTGGCTGCACTCGTAACGGGACTTTGGAGACAAAGAACCAAAATTTCCTGGCTGGACCCGGCTTCCCTCAGCCTTGCTTCGGCTCTCGTAGTATTTGGAATTGGAACGCTACTTGGTTTCTTTGTTGATGGGCACGACACACGTACACCCGCCCACTATCACGGTCTAATCAGCGGCATTAACTTAGTCTTTGTGGGATTGTTTTACGTCTGGTTTTTACCACTTTTAGGTCGACCTCTAAAACCAAGCAAGCTTCTACCTGTCCAAATCATCCTCTATGCCGGCGGTCAGTTATTATTTGTTATTGGCATGTTCGCAGCAGGCGGTATGGGAGCATCGCGCAAAATTATGGGAGCTGGTATAGATGTGGACAGTTTTTCTGCTATTTTTGCAACCGGTCTTAGAGACCTAGGCGGCGGCCTTGCAATACTTGGGGGCGTTTTGTTTGTGGTTATAGCACTTAAATCGCTTTTCAGACCTGCTAACACCATGCCATAAGTTAAGTTGGCTTAGACTTATTTGGACATTATGATACATAATCCGCTATTAACCGACATTGGCAATCGACACAGCACATGACGCAGTCCTCGCTCTCCGAGCAAGCTACTACGGTTCCACTCGATAAGGAACCAAACGGTAGCGATACGGCCGCCTTAGTTTCGAGACCTCCAATCGTTGATTATGCAATCCTTTTAAAACCACGGGTTATGTCACTTGTATTGTTTACAGGCTTTACCGGCATGCTATTAGCGCCCGGAAATATCGACGTCCTTACTGGCACAATTGCTGTTATCTGCATTGCCCTAGGCGCCGGCGCATCTGGGGCTATTAATATGTGGTACGACAGGGATATCGATCAAATGATGCAACGTACTAAGCATCGACCCTTACCAGCTCGTTCAGCACTTTTTCTTGGTACGGTACTCTCGTTATTTTCGGTCGCTGTGATGGGGATTTATGTTAATCTAATTTCGAGCCTATTGCTTGCCACGACCATCGCATTCTACGTATTCATTTATACGATTTGGCTTAAACGTAGAACACCCCAAAATATTGTCATAGGTGGCGCTTCGGGAGCCTTGCCGCCAGTGATTGGATGGGCAGCCGTTACCAACGACGTGAGCTTAGGGTCAATTGTTCTATTCGCCATTATTTTCATGTGGACACCTCCCCACTTTTGGGCGTTATCACTATACCTTTCTGGAGACTACGAGAGGGCAGGTGTTCCAATGATGCCCGTGGTCTCGGGTAAAACCGAGACCAAGCGGCTGATTCTCATATATACCCTTTTGCTCGTTCCCATTACCTTGATCCCAGCATTTATTGAAATAATTAGTCCCATAGGCGGCGCCGTTGTTTTACTTCTTGGCCTTATTTTCATCTGGCACGCTTTACAAGTACGATCCGGTAACAATCCTGATGCACCACGTTCCATGTTCCGATATTCCATACTTTATCTCTTTTTAGTCTTCGTAATATTTCTCGCCGATCACGGGATCATACCTATTATTTTTTAGGTTGCTTGAATGGCCATACTATTCGGTCATAGAAGCACTCCTTCAATTAGCCAAACAGACTTCCCAAATATTCTGCGTACCCATAACATTCTTTCGACAACTTGTTTCCTGTCATGAGGCCATATAGGCTAGAAACTGAATTTGGTGGGCCGCGGGTTTTGTAAAATTAAAACTTTGAAATACGTTAGTACACGAGGGCAGGCACCAACCCTGCCATTTGACGAAGTTTTGCTCACTGGTCTGGCCCGTGACGGTGGGCTCTATTTACCGGAAATATGGCCAAGATTTTCAAATGCTGACTTAAAACATTTGAGCAGATTACCTTATACCGAGCTTGCTATCCAAATCATGACCCCGTTTATAGGTAACGTTATATCTCACGATGACTTTAGCAGCATGGTAGAGGACACTTACCGTAATTTCCAGCACCCTTCTGTGGCTCCATTAAAGCTACTAGACCACAATCAATGGATCCTGGAACTATTCCATGGACCGACATTAGCCTTTAAAGATTACCCCCTCCAACTGGTTGGCCGGTTATTTGCTCACGTCTTAAAAAAGAAAGGTCAAAAAGCAACTATCGTAGGGGCTACTTCAGGTGATACCGGCTCTGCAGCCATAGAAGCCTGCCGCGACAAAAACCTCATCGAGGTATTCATGCTACATCCGGCTGGTCGCGTGTCAGACGTTCAGCGCCGCCAAATGACTACAGTACAATCGGCTAATATTCACAATATTGCCCTGGAGGGTACATTTGACGATTGTCAGGACATGGTAAAATCGCTATTTGCTGACAATGTTTTCCGAAAAAAACACCATCTTTCCACAGTAAATTCCATCAATTGGGCACGCATACTGGCCCAGGCAGTTTATTACTTTTGGAGCGCCTTAGCGTTAGGAGCGCCATACCGTAAAGTTATATTTTCAGTACCGACAGGTAACTTCGGCAACGTCTTCGCCGGATACGCGGCTCGGCGCATGGGGTTGCAAATAGAGAAATTTATCGTCGCCTCTAACGCTAATGACATTCTTACCCGGTTCTTCGAAACTGGCCAAATGTCAGTTACCGAAGTGATCCCAACATTAAGTCCAAGCATGGATATCCAAATCTCCAGTAACTTTGAGCGTCTGCTCTACGAATACTATAAGCAGGACGGCAAGGCCGTTGCAAAAGTGATGGAACAATTCCGCCGGAAAGGTTTAGTTAGCTTTGGCAAAGGCCGTTGGAAAGCAATAAGCCGTCTCTTTGAGGGACAACGTGTGGAGGATAATGCCATAAAGGATGCCATCTTTAAGGTTTACCAGGAAACGGGCGAAATATTAGATCCACACACCGCTGTTGGCGTTGTAGCGAGCCAGAAAGCGCTCACCAATAAAAACAATCTCGTCATCTCTCTGGCGACTGCTCACCCTGCAAAATTCCCAGATGCTATTCAGGAGGCTACGGGTATCCGTCCAGCACTCCCACCGCATCTAAATGACCTTTTTCAAAGGAAGGAAAGTTATTTGACCCTACCGAATGATTTTGAAAGTGTACGCGAATTTATTGCCACAACGTTAGAAAATGGTTCTAAGGCATGACAGTACAAGTAACGACCCTGGATAGTGGCCTCCAAGTTGCGACAGACACTTTTAAAACAGTGGAGACGGTGTCCTTAGGCGCATGGGTAAGCGTTGGAACTCGTCACGAACAACCCGAACACAACGGGATCTCCCACCTATTGGAGCATATGGCCTTCAAGGGAACAGATCACCGATCTGCCCGGTCGATATCGGAGGAAATAGAGGCCGTAGGGGGTCACTTAAACGCATATACGTCTCGAGAAAATACGGCGTATTTTGCTAAAGTGCTGAAAGACGATTTGTCCCTAGCTACGGATATAATTTCTGACATTTTACAATACTCCACTCTAGACCCAGAGGAGCTTGAGCGAGAACGGGCCGTTATTATCCAAGAAATCAATCAAGCCTATGACACGCCAGACGATATTGTTTTCGATTATTTCCAGCAGGCTGCATACCCAAACCAGGCAATTGGCCGACCCGTTCTGGGTTCAGTAGCCCTGGTTAAAGGAATTCCACGGGACACAATAAAAAGCTTTATGACGGAACAATATGCATGCGACCGCATCGTACTGTCAGCTGCGGGCAACGTAAATCATGACGAATTTGTTGCCCTGGCACAGGATACCTTCACGACGTTACCCTTCAAAAGTCCCAGAGCCACGGAGACGCTGGACTATGTAAACGGGGATTACCGAGAAAGCCGCGATCTTGAGCAGCTGCATCTCGTCATGGGTTTTAACGGACTTTCGTACCTTGATATCGAATATTATCCGATGGCGGTGCTATCGACCCTTCTTGGCGGAGGTATGTCGTCGCGGTTATTCCAGGAAGCCCGTGAGCGAAGAGGCTTGGTATACAGCATTTATTCCTTCACATTGAACTATCAGGACGGAGGTCTTCTAGGTATATACGCCGGTACCGGCGGCGATAACATAGGTGAACTCGTGCCGGTCATTTGCGGGGAAATAACATCGGTTTGTGGTAAGGTAACAGAGAATGAACTGGCTAGGGCTAAAGCACAGCTAAAATCTGCAATTCTCATGGCGCTGGAAAGCTCATCCTCAAGGTGTGAACAAGCGGCTCGACAGCTTCAGATCTTTGGTCACACCATCACAATTCCTGAGGTCATAGAAAAAATCAACGCGGTAAACACAGATGCCGTGGAGACAGTCGCCCGCCGCATATTTTGCAGTCGCCCGACTATTGCGGCTATCGGGCCCACCAACAAATTGGATGACTATGCCCATATAGAAAATTTGCTACCATAAATACCCTTTGCTACGTAAAATTTACGTCGTTTCCGGTTCGTATGGATTTACTTACTAATTAAGGTAAGGTAAGAAAATTGTTTTAGGAAAGACATTACAAAAAAGAGGTACCTGTAAAAGATTTAGGCATGCCCCACATCGTCAGATAGCATACGGGGGTCAATTCCGAGTCTCTGTATTGCCCGCTCCCACTTGGTGTCGGGCTCAATGTCAAAAATAATCTCCGAATCACTGGGCACCTGAAGCCAACCGTTAGCCCTAATTTCCATATCTAACTGACCAGGTCCCCATCCCGCATAGCCCAAAGCTAACAAACTTTTTTGAGGGCCTTTTCCTTGCGCAATGGCTTTCAAAATTTCTACGGTAGCGGTCAAGGCAACACCATTTACCACCTCTAATGTGGCATCTTGTTGATAGTCAGAGGTATGCAATACGAACCCCCTTCCTGATTCAACAGGCCCACCAAAATGGACAGGAACATCCCTGGAGAGGTGTTTTTCATCGAGCTCTAACTGACTTATTAGTTCTGCAAATGTAAGAGAGTCTAGACGCTGATTGAGCACCAATCCCATAGCCCCCTCTTCTGAATGCGCACACATGTATATAACCGACTTGGCAAAGCGTTCATCTCGCATACCTGGCATTGCAATCAGAAGTTGTCCGGTCACATAGGATCCATCCTGGGAAATATCACTCATTATTTAAAGATCCAAATATTTGAGATACTCGTTTATTATCCATTGAACTTCAAAAGAAGCCTTATTATCTCATTCTCACATATGACAAGCATTGATCAAAGGGTATTGCACATTAAAATCCAATTTTATTTATCAGTCCAAAGCTATAACTCCGTGTTATAATTTGTCGATCATGACCTCTGTCGTATGAATTTGATAATTTCCTTTGGCATCGTTACCTTAAGTTATTGGATCACTTAGGCCAAATTGAAAATTTGTTTTTATAGTTGATGAAATACTTACAAATGAATAAACCAGTAACATTATGACCTTCAATTCCGTTCGCTATACTGCCCTTACAATCGCCGCACTTAGCTTCTATCTTGGATTAGGAATATGCAACTTCGGAACCGCCCAAACCGAAGTTAGCGCATCTAAATGGTTCGAAAACGAACAAGGCAAGGTTCGCCTAATTTCAGCCACCCGAGGTGTAAAAAACAGCAAAAATATACAACTCGGCCTGCAATTTAAACTGAAGGATAATTGGAAAATTTACTGGCGAACACCAGGCGATGCCGGTTACCCTCCTCAATTGGATTGGAAAAACTCTAGCAACCTAAAACAAACACTATTTACTTGGCCTGCTCCTACCCGGTTTCAAGTTCTTGGATTTCAAACAATTGGATATAAAAAAGAGGTAGTATTCCCAATTGTAGCTACCGTAAATAACCCAGAACGATCTGTGCAGCTAAGATTGGCGCTGAACTACCTCACATGTGATGATATCTGCATTCCCATTAAGACGAATTTAGCACTTAATCTACCGTCCGATAACGGCACCCCTACCGAGTATCTGGACCTTATACGTGATTTTGCATCCAGAGTACCACATGAAGGTTCCAACGATAGCCTGAAGATATTGCAGGTGGAAACTGCCGGCGAGTTTAAAACAATCGATAAGAATGTCCGTAAGGGCTTTATACGCTTGGTGATCGAAAGCGCTTTACCGCTAATCAATCCAGATGTGTTTGTGGAGGGTCCTGAGTTAGCCTTCTTTTCACTACCCCAGATCAAGCTGGGAGACGATGGTAAGAAAGCTGTAATGACTATCCCGGTATCGGAGGAAGGGGGTACCAAAATTGAGCATACAAGTCTCAGGTTTACGATTACCGATGGTCAACGGTCGATAACCGAAAATCATCTGGTTTCTACTGGATCACTAATCTCCCAACCCTCATCCCATGTTCAAATTTCTCTCCCATTCATTCTAGGTTTGGCCTTGATTGGCGGGATTATCCTCAACCTGATGCCTTGCGTCCTTCCGGTTCTATCTATCAAAATCCTCGGTTTAGTGGCCCATAGCGGTGCGACGAGCACGACCATTCGGATGAGCTTTTTAGCTTCCTCGCTAGGTATCTTATTTTCATTTTTAGTCATTGCTACAGGGCTCATTATACTAAAACTAACCGGCTCTGCGGTAGGATGGGGCATTCAGTTCCAAGAACCGTGGTTTATTGTTAGCCTAACAGTCATAGTAAGTCTGTTCGCATACAATTTATTTGGCTTTTTCGAATTAAACCTACCATCCTGGCTGGGCAATATTGCTGGCAGACAAATTATTACAAACGAACTACACCAAAACTTCAGTGTTAACTTTGCTGCTGGCTCTTTTGCTACAATTTTAGCGACTCCCTGCTCCGCACCATTTTTGGGAACAGCCGTCGGCTTTGCCCTGGCAGGATCCCTAACTGAAATATATGCCGTATTCGCGGCACTGGGCATTGGAATGGCGTTACCTTATTTTCTGATTGCCCTTTTTCCCGTGTTGGCCAATTGGCTGCCCAAGCCGGGCGTCTGGATGGTCCGAGTAAAACAACTTTTGGGTGCCGCCCTAATAGCAACTGCAGTTTGGCTAATAATGGTGCTAGCCGTTCAAAGCAATATATCCTCAGCCACAATCATTAGCGTTCTTATGATTGCCATTGGTGGAATATTATTTGGCAAGAAATACATAACCGGCAGTTGGCAGAAATTAGCGACTTTTTCGATATTTGTATTTATTTTTGGAGCAATATTTACACCCTATTATTTGACTCAACGGGGATCACTGGACCCCCACACTAGGGCGTCTGATCACTGGGTAGCGTTTGCACCTGAAAGAATTGCAGAATTGGTGTCGAACGGTAAAACGGTATTCATGGATGTAACCGCTGAATGGTGCATCACCTGCTATGTCAATAAGGTTGCGGTACTTAACCGGGGGCAAATCTACGAAGTCCTGTCAAAGAGTGGTAACGTGATTGCAATGAAGGGCGACTGGACCCGACCTAACCAAAAGATCGCAAATTACCTAAAAACCTTCGGCCGATTTGGTATTCCATTTAACGCCGTATATGGGCCAAAAGCAAAGGAAGGAGTGGTTTTACCAGAGCTGTTGACTACCGGCATTGTTCGCGCTGGCTTTAGAAAAGCCTCCGGCGACATTATTTTCTCCAAAAAATAAGCATAATAACTATTCCCGCAATGACACCAATCCCAATATTTATGCTGCAGTTTTGGCGCTAGTTTCCGTGTGAATGTTATAGTAATTACCCGCAAAAATCACGACACCACCAACTAATACAGCAAGTTCAAAGGCTTCCTGATAAAAGAAAAATCCAACAACAGCTGCAAGCGGGAGCCGTAAAAAATCAATAGGAAGAACTAATGTTGCGTCAGCATAAATAAACGCCTTGGCTAGGCAAAAATGTGAGGTCAAACCCAATACGCCTAAAGATCCAATCCAAAAGATGTCTTCGGGTTTAGGCGCAACCCAACCGATTAAGCCAGGTACGAGACCGACAACCGCTTGTACTGCGGTCATATAGAAAAGTATGGTAATTGGCGCCTCCGTATTAGATATCATTTTAGTAATCACGTAAGTGGCACCAAAGCCTACTGCCGCCCACAAAACGGCTAAATGCCCTAACCCAAATCCCCCCAGGCCTGGTCGCAAAATAATTAGGGTTCCTATCAAACCAAATAAAATTGCAACCAATCGGCCGCGGTTCAATCTTTCGTTAAGAAGCAACACCGCCATTAATGCCACCCAGATTGGTGTTGTGAATTCAATGGCGAATACCGTCGCAAGGGGCAGCAGTGACACACCCAAAATCCATGCAGCTTGTGCGCTATAATGAAGGATATTCCGAAATATGTGAATTTTGAGCCGCCCTGTTTCGGGTACTTTAATACCCTGCTTTGCCAATACTAATAGGATTATCCCGAAACCAACCAAGCTCCGGAGAAATACAATTTGGAAAGTATTCATAGTATCGGAAAGTTCCCGTGCACCAACGGCTATCATCAAAAACGATGCCATCGCACCCAACATCCAAATTGCTCCTTTAATAGTCAGAGATAATGGAGGCAAGGCTACGCGATGTCCTTAAATGCGCTCTGATAACCAAATGGCAACACGTGAGCAGGATTTCACTGCCGAAGCTAAAAAGGGGTAGCCGGGTGCGTTCTCCGCCCCTTCAAGCAAAGCCGTTTCTTTGTGTTCTGCTTCGTCTTTTCGAAACCTCTCGATGATTTCCAGAATTTCGGGCTCTTCTTCGGAAGCGAGTTGGGCAGCCTGGTGACTATAATGTTCTTCGATTACTTCTTCCACAGCAACTGTGCAGGCCATAGCCGCTTCCCGGCCCATCAATGCAGTACCAGCACCTAATGCGAAACCTGCAACATGCCATAAGGGCGCGAGTAGAGTGGGACGCACCCTCCTCTCCACCATGATTTTATTGAAGGTATCCAAGTGAACTACTTCCGTATCCGCCATCTCTCTGAGCACGGGTTCATCCTTGGTACCACTCAAAACTGACAACTGCCCCTCGTAGATACGTTTAGCGCCGTATTCACCGGCTTGATCCACCCGTATAATGCGCGCTATCAACTCTTCTTTTGAAAGGTCTCCGGGGAGCCGCCCTAAGATTTTTTCTTTCTGGTTCATTTAACACCTTAACCTTTTAATCGGGCACTAAAAATACAGGCTGTTGATAACACTAAAGAGGCAACGATATTGTAAACAGACATAGAGAAACCAAACAAGGTCCAGTCTATATCGTCGCATTGTTTCGACATGGATTGAGTTAGTCCAACCTTTAATTCAGCGAGGCTTCTTGGCATTGGTTGATGTCCACCACAGGAGGTGGCGGACTGCCACCAATGCTGTTCCACACCCGTATGATAGAATGCCAGTGCAGCGCCAACGAGAAATATTACACCAAACAGATAGCCGACAGCGGCTCTATTCCACCCTCCAAACGCCAGGGCGAGCCCACCAAATAGGATGATACTCCCATATGGGATGCGCTGATAGCTACAAAGTTCACAGGGGTTCAATTGATAGCCGTATTGAGCAACCAACGCGACCCCTAGAGCACCGGCACTCGCCAACATAACCGAGGTCAAGAGATGAAATCGAAGCAAATAGCTCATAGGAGTTAGTCCACGGTCGTCAAAGCAAAAATTTTACAAACAAATATCCACATAATAATAAAACAACAAAAAATAAAAATAAAACCCCCAAACGGCGCTCGATAAATTCCCGTATTGATTCACCTAAGTACCAAAGAAGAGCCGTTACAACGAAAAACCTAAGCCCCCTGGCAAATAAAGAAGAAAATGAAAAAATACCGAAATCGAGGTGTGTAGCCCCGCTTAGAATTGTAATAACTTTATACGGAAATGGCGTTACACCGGCAATGAACACGGCCCAAGCACCCCAATTAGTGTAGACCTTCTGGAACTCCTGGAATTTCGAACTGTAATGGTAGAAATTTAAAATGGGCTCTCCTATCTGATCAAAAAGGAACGCACCAATTACATAACCGGCCATGCCGCCTAAAACCGACGACGCCGTGCACACACTTGCGATTACCCAAGCTCGATCTCGGGTTGCCAAAACCATGGGGATTAACATGATATCGGGTGGAATTGGAAATATTGAGCTTTCCAGAAACGATACGAACGCAAGAGCCAACAATGCATGCTTGTGAGCAGCAAGTTCAAAAGTCCATCCGTAAATGCGCCGTAGCATCGCCAACTCAATTAAGGGGAGTTCTATATAGGAAGTAACTATCTACTTGGGTAGGCTTTGGCAAACACGGTTATGTCGTTACCATAGGTGGTTGACCGATTTTTCAGCACAAATATGATCATGGTCCAAAATTTGTTGCCTCGGTTGCGGTGTCGTCAGACGCGCCGAATTCAAAATCGCCTTCATTTCATATAAATAGGCTTCCAACCTACGTTTTATTTAAAAATAAAGAAGGAAATAAGTTTTAGACACCCTCATTATGAATAATTACTTGAGCACTTGCGAAATTTTCGTTCGGCTTTGACCAATGGTCTTAAGATTTGAGTAGAAAATCAAAATCTGTGGATGCACGCCAAAGATACAATCAACGACGCTTAGGATTTTATTCACTTCTGACGTTAGACAATTCAGTTGGTCTCAGTAAGTTTAAATCAGATATCAGTTTGCAAAGATTGTTTTAACTTGGGTTAATTACCAAAATATGTTGCAGGTTATTACGCTACATTTAATGTCGCTTATTCAATCTTTCCTGACATACCCTGGCCAGCATAGCCTGATCCGAAACGGAAAAAGGCTGTCCATTAAATGTTAAAGTACCTTTCAGAATGTCAAAACGCACCTTGCCCACTGCCATGTTCAGACCTCCATATTTCTGCGCGTCCCTGAAAGCCTTAACCAGCGCCGTATTGGCGTCAGATGAAACTATTGCGGCGCCCGCCGCTGATACCGTGTCGGCGGCACCATCAGAAAGATTGGATATGACCGCCGTCCCCCCTGAGGCAGCGACTGCCTCGGCCGCCGCTGTTGTGGCAGTCTTTGCAGCAGTTGCGCGAGTTGCCCCAGATGTGGACTTTACTATGGTGGCGGAACTAACAACAGCAGCGGCACTGGCAGAAGACGCAGCAGACGCAGACGCAGCAATCGTGGCGGCAGCTGTTGCTGCCGTAAAAACATCCTCCTTCACTTCATTAGATGGATCTGCCTTATGAGCGGCCAGTGCCGTAGCGGCCGTGGCCTCTGCCTCTGAAGCTGCTGTAGCAGCAGCATCCGCTGCTGCGGTGGCGGTAATAACAGCTGCCGCCGATATGGCCTCAGCTGCCAGTTCGCTAGCGGCTGTTGCGTTAGCGGCCTTGTCCACAGCATTGGATGCCTTATCCGCAGCGTCTACAGCAACTCTACCAGCCTTTGATAGTCTTTGAAGGACTGCAGCATCAGCGCCTGTTGAGGCGGCAAGAGCAGAAGCGGAAGCGGCTGCCGCAGCGGTTGTTATGGCGGCATCCTTCTTCTCCTGGTTCAAAGGGTCCGCCTCATGCTCAGCAAGTGCATTAGCGGCATTAGCAGTTGTGCTCGTTGAATCTATATTGGCTGCATCCGCGATGACCTGTGCCTCTGAAGCTGCTGCTTCAACGGCGGCAACTGCTGTTGAAGCAGCGGTTACTGCCGACTTCGCCTGGTCAGCTGCAATTGCTGCAGTACTGGCCGCAGCCGCATCAGCCTCGGGCCCTCCTAAATACCTCCGGATGTCAACGTTGACATTGAACTCGAATACATCCGGAAGCTTTATCCGGGAGCCACCACCGACATCCGCGGCTCCCACCCAACGTCCGCGGGCATCAAGGCCCGGTTTGTAGGCCACGTCTGCTGAAGGCATGTGCCGGACAGCCCGACGGCAATCCTTCTTGGTCACCTCAAGAATTAGGTCCTTGGCCTCTACGGGGCTCAGCAAATTACTTGATGCAAATATTAATATTAATACTTTTTTCATGGTCCCCTCTTTGTTGGCTTACCCTTCAATGTGGTCCATTTGTTAGATCATGAGTTTGCAATGGTTAAGTTAATTTTCTGTACAAAGGCTTTGGTTAGGGTAAGCCAGAATGTCAACAGTGAGCAAGATGGTTATGCGCCATAACAGACCAAAACCAATGGAACCATGCGCTTAGAGGTTGTTATAACCATGTCAGAAGTTGCTCAATTAACAACTTTACCCTCAATCGAAATTTGCTTGTTGGTCATGTCGTGCATTTGGAATTCCTTCACGAACTTTGTCATCCCTATTGGCTTGAAAATGTCATGATAGAGGAACCTAAGGAGCTGAGCGACGGATATAATAGAGCACTTTTCTCATTTGCAAAAAGCATTATCCGCTCAGCAAAAGGATTGTCTCGTCTGCACAGTAAAGTAGTATATGAGAAAATAATAGATATTTAATTGGCGTTATTTTCAAACTGAAAACTGTTTATTAAAGGGTAAAATATTAGAAAAATTAAGACCCTGATTAATCGTTTAAAATAAAATGCCTCGGTGGCGGAACTGGTAGACGCGCCGGATTCAAAATCCGGTTTCTTCACGGAAGTGAGAGTTCGAGTCTCTCCCGAGGCACCATTTCTCTAGGTAATCATCAGCCTTCTCAAGAACC
>JYMV01013634.1_pt1 | contig 16156 bp, 16 predicted proteins | sample 338911 | NCBI WGS metagenome assembly JYMV01 (sample SAMN03354496, study PRJNA234377) | hydrothermal vent metagenome | biome: Deep sea; feature: Hydrothermal plumes at the Eastern Lau Spreading Center, Western Pacific Ocean; material: Seawater | place: Tonga | collected 2009 | depth 2000 m m
ATGGCGGACGCCGGGGTTATGGCTCCTTTCAATTCTGAAAAATATCCGGAAGAGATACGCAATGTTGGCATTGCCTTATCTACTGATCACAACCCGCGACACGGACTCATCAGTCCTTACTGGGGCGGTGTGAATGCCGTAGTAGAAGCCATGCGCAACGTGGCTGCTGTGGGAGCAACACCCCATGCTATTACAGACTGTTTATGTTTTGGTAACCCGGAAAAGCCCCACCAGATGTGGGAATTCGTGGAAAGTGTCCGCGGTGTTGCCGATGCCTGCCATGCCATCAAGCTGAAGGATAATCCTGACCAACCCACACCCATTATCGCAGGGAATGTGAGTTTTTATAATGAATCCAGAACCGGCGCCATTCCCCCCAGCCCCATCGTCAGTTGCCTGGGCAGACTCAAAGATGTAAATAAGTCGGTACCTATGCATTTCCAGAAACCCGATTCTGTTTTACTCATGATTGGTGAACGGAAAGATGAACTGGGAGGCAGCGTGTATTACAGCCTTTATAATGAGCTGGGTGTCAACCTGCCAAAGCCTGATCTGGAAGAAGTTAAGAACCAGATCTTTGGACTCACCAGTTGTATTGAAGAAACATTGATCCTATCTTGCCACGATATCGCTGATGGTGGTATTGCATCAGCAATTGCTGAAATGACTTTTGGAAATGGAATTGGGTGTGATATTGAAATCAATGGTGATATGTCTGCGCATAAAATTTTATTTTCTGAAACGGGCGGATTTGTTTTGGAAGTATCAATAAATAATGTGGGAGCAATACGATCCACATTCTCCCATTATGGTATTGAACTAATTAAAATCGGATCCACGAATAATTCAAGATCAATGACCCTTAATAGCATCATCAATTTATCAGTCCAAAAAGCACAAGATGCATGGACAAAGGGATTGCGTGAAAAATTATAATGGCTAAGATCGATTATAAATCAGCAGGTGTGAATATTGACGCTGGCAACGAAGCCGTGGAGCGCATCAAGGATGGGGTGAAATCCACCTTCACGTCCAATGTTCTCACCGGGCTTGGTAGTTTTGGATCGCTTTACGACCTGAAGCCCATCATGGAAAATTATGATAATCCGGTCATGGTCCAGAGTATTGATGGCGTGGGAACCAAAACCATCATCGCTCGCAAACTAGGTAAATTCGACACCATTGGCATTGATCTTTTGAGCGCCTGTGCCAATGATATCTTGGTAATGAGTGCCCGGCCGCTCACCTTTCTCGATTATATCGCCAATGATAGACTGAAACCGGACATCATTGAGGAGATTGTTTCCGGAATGGCAAAAGCCTGCAAAGAAATAAGCGTATCTTTAGTGGGGGGCGAAACAGCCGAAATGCCTGACACCTACCTGCCCGGCGAGCATGACCTTGTCGGCGTCATCACCGGCGTGGTGGAAAAGGATAAGATCATTACTGGTGAATCCATTCAGCCTGGCGATGTGGTCCTTGGGTTACCATCCAACGGTCTACACACCAACGGCTACTCCTTCGCCCGGAAACTCTTTTTCGATATTGGTGGCTATGATGTGAATGAAACAATCCCCGAATTGGAAAAATCGGTCGGACTAACATTACTGGAACCCCACATTAATTATACGAACCATGTGTTCTCCGCATTGGATAATGGTGTTGATGTGAAAGGTATTGCCCACATCACCGGTGGTGGGTTGGTGGAAAATATTCCAAGAATTTTACCAGATGGATGTAGCGTTGAGATCCAAAAAGGATCCTGGCCATCTCTCCCTGTTTTTGATGTAATGCAATCCATCGGCAATGTAGATGAAGATGAAATGTACCGCGCATTCAATATGGGTATCGGCATGGTCTTCATCGTAGATCCCACCGATGCAGATGAGATAAAAGATGTACTGAAAGAGTTGACGGATGTATATGAGATTGGTTCTGTTATTCGTGGAAATAAAAACGTGACAATCACTTGAAAAAACTCTTTTCAATATTATTAGTCACTTGGTTCATTTTTACCAGTTGTAGCAAATCTAAAATAGCAGAGATTCCGGATGGGATTGTACCATATTCAATTTATTCTGGTACGCTTGCTGTGGGTACTGTCAAACTCCGGCTTGTATTCAAGATTTATAAAGACAAGAATAACAAGCTGATTGCCACCCTGGACAGCCCGGACCAGGGCGCGATGGATATTGCTGTCGATGCGGTCACCATCACGGATTCAACTATACGGTTTGACCTGCCAAACCTGAAAGCGTACTATGACGGGGCACTACAACCGGATAGCTCCTATCAAGGCACCTGGTTTCAGGGCGGTACAAGTATTCCCCTGGATATCACCCAGACGGAAACAGCAATTGTACTTAAGCGTCCACAGGAACCGCAATCACCGTTCCCTTATAAATCCGAGGAGATCACTTTTTTTAATTCATCAGCTGGTATTAATCTGGCAGGTACTTTGACGACCCCTGAAAGTAATGGGTCTTTTCCTTGTGTTATTTTAATCACAGGCTCAGGCCCGCAAAACAGAAATGAAGAACTGCTGGGCCACAAACCATTTCTGGTTCTTTCCGATTATTTTACACGGAATGGCATCGGCGTTTTACGGTATGATGACCGCGGTGTGGGTAAATCGGAAGGTGATTTTTCCACCGCAACCAGTTACAATTTTGCTGATGATGCTAAAGCGTCCGTGGAATACCTGAAATCCAGAAATGAATTTTCTTCCATTGGATTGGTGGGGCATAGTGAAGGCGGGCTCATTGCACCCATAGTTGCCAACCAATCTGAAGATGTGGATTTTATTATACTCATGGCCGGAACAGGGTTACCAGGAAAGGAAATTTTAATGCTGCAGGGCCAGCTTATTTTAAAACAGATGGAAATTTCACACGCAGGATTGGAAGTGTACAAAAAGACCCAATCTGCCATGCTGCAAATTGCAGTTGATATTGAAAATGATGAAGAAGCATTAAAACAATTATCAGAAGTGTCTAAAGCATATGGAAATCTGTCAGAGAAGGATCAGCAAATCATTGGTTATGATCCCGAAACATTTGAAGAAGCATTAAAAGCTTTATTATCCCCTTGGATGCGAACCTTTCTTACGCTTGATCCCCGGCCTATTTTGGAAAAAGTGACGATCCCTGTGCTGGCAATCAATGGGGAAAAAGATTTGCAGGTGCCGTCAAAAGAAAACCTGTCAGAAATAAAAGCAGCTTTAGAACGAGGTGGAAACACGAGTGTTGCAATTCATGAACTAGAAAACCTGAACCATTTATTCCAGACTTGTGAAACGGGCGCTATTGATGAATATGGGACTATCGAAGAAACATTCAATGAAGAAGCTATGGATTTAATTATGAGCTGGATAAAATCGATCACTGGCTGATATGCTACAAGCATAAAGTCTGTTTCAATTTTTGTTCTTCCGACGATATTTCTTGTATACAGGTTCATTAAGGACGTACACGATAAGATAGTGAATCATAGGACGGCTGTCTTTCAGGGCCAGCATTAATTTGTCGAGTTCAAACCATTTACATCTGGTGATACCTTCTTTCCGGCTTGGCGTCAACTTTGCTTTGGGGCTTCCTTTATATTCTACCAAAAACCAGAAGTTTTCCTTTACAAATAGTTTTCCATTTTGCTTAAAATGATGGTAGGTGGGAATAAGTGCTTGTAACAATTTTAAATGTTTCTTTTTCAAGCCGGTCTCTTCGCAAATCTCCCGTATAGCAGTACTTTTTCTATTTCCTCTTTTTTTCAACCTTCCCTTGGGCAGGTCCCATCGGCCATTTTTCTTGATAAATAAGATTCTGTTATTCTGAATCACAACGCCGCCGGCTGTTTTTATTTTATCAGCCACAGTTTATGTACTTCCTTTCAGTCGATACAATAATTCATACTGTTCCTTGGTCATATCTATAAAATTCACCCCATCAATTTCAATACCATACACAGGTATTTCTTTTGACCATTTCTTATCCTTCAGGGCTTCTTTTCCAGGATACTCATATTTCGATAACACGTAGCGCATTGCATTGAGTCTCGCGATCATTTTATTGTCAGAATTGATCATTACCCATGGACTCAAATTTGTTGATGTTTTAGAAAAAACCTGTTCTTTATAATTGGTAAAAAGATCCCATTCTTCTGCTGCTTTCAAATCATTAGGGGATAATTTCCAATATTTAAGTGGACTGTTCTGACGAAATATAAAACGCTGTGCCTGGTTCTCTTTAGAGACAGATAAATAAATTTTAATCAGCAACAGCCCGTTATCAATATGTCGGGCTTCCCAGTCATTTACTTTATTCATAAAATATCTATACTGAGATTCAGTACAATAACCCATGGCTGGCTGGATCAGGGCTCTGGTATACCAGGAACGATCGAAAAACACTATTTCGCCTAGCCGGGGCAGGAGTTTATCATAGGTTTTAAACCACATTCTATTCTGATTGGGAGTGGGCACTCCCAGTTCGACTACCCGCATGGTTTTTGGTATAAGATTCTCTATGAATCTTTTTATAGTAGCACCCTTTCCGGCAGCATCGCGTCCTTCAAACACAATAGCAAGTTTTTGAGCAGAGTCTGTGACCCACTCCTGCAGTTTGAGTAATTCAATCTGAAGTCGGCGTTTTTCCTTCTGATATCCTTTTAGAGTTAACTCTTTATAGCTTGTTCTGTTGTAAACAATCATTTACTTGATTTTTGCATAATCTAACAAAAAACTAACATAATCGATACAGAATTGAAATTTTACCGTTTTTGCGGCTAGGCTTTCATTTTTACCTGTTAAATGTATACCTAAATTTGCTTTCTTTTTTCGAGTAATACGCAACTGATTCCTTCCTAACTGATGACCATCGACATCGGGGTAATTCAATTCCCGGGCTCAAATACTGAGCGAGAGACCACCATTGCGCTCAAGCGAACTGGAATGAACCCCCTTGAATTTCTGTGGAACCAAAACAAAGAAAAACTAATCGCTTGCAGTGGTTATATTATTACCGGGGGGTTTTCTTATGAAGATCGGTCTCGGGCAGGAGTGATCGCATCACTTGATCCTATCATGTCCATTTTAAAAGAGGAAGCATCAAAAGGAAAACCTGTTTTAGGGATTTGCAACGGAGCCCAAATCCTGGTGGAATCCGGTATGATTCCTGGTCTGAATGATGGCCGGGTGGGCATCGCTCTCACGGATAACAAGCGAGTTAAGAATGGTCGAGTTGTTGGAACCGGTTATTACAATGCCTGGACCAACCTCCAAATGTCTGTGAAACCTGAACGAACTGCTTTTACCCGACATCTAAAAAATAGAGGGCTTATCCATATTCCCTTTGCACATGCAGAGGGCCGGTTCATAGTGCCTCATGAACTGTTAAGAAAACTAATCAACAATGAACAGACCGTTTTCCGATACTGCGAGGAGAATGGTAACATCTCTCCTGAATTTCCCATTAATCCAAATGGTTCCGACTATAACCTGGCTGCAGTATGTAATCCAGGTGGAAATGTTATGGGAATAATGCCCCATCCGGAACGAACACATCTTGGGGATGCTGTTTTCACTTCTATGAGGTATTATATAAAAAATGACTGCCCTTTAAACCATACTGGCTTATCCCATGAGTTTCCACGTTATGATATTGAAAATTTTAAAGCAAATGAAAATGCTTCAGAATGGGTGATTGATATGATCATCGCTGATAACGAAGCTGCATCTGTCCAAAATGCTCTGTCCAACTTGAATTTTAATGTGAATATTACCCGTCAGGTTCATTGGGAGATCATTACCGCGGGGGATGTTAACGGTATCCTGAAAGAGATCGAATCTTCAGGGGAGCTTTTCAACTCTAACAAAGAATTTATTAGTACAATTAATCAAAAGGATAATACAGTTTCATTTTTGGTTAGACAAAAAGAAGATATGCAAAGCCTTTCTAAATTTGAATCTTTAACCGAACGATTTGACATTGATGGTATTACGGATCTGAAGCGTGGCGTTATATGGAACGTCACTGTGAAGGGTGGTAACTTCGAGACTGTTATAGATGACATTTTAGATACACACATATTCTTTAATCCGCTATCTCATGAATGCTATCGAATCGGTTAAACATTATGCAGATCGTATTTCTGCCGAATTAAATAACACTCTCACCGAAACTAATTTGTCTGCAGTGAATAAGAGAACTGGAAAAGTCCGGGACCAGTATGAGCTAGAAGACAGGCTGATTCTTGTAACCACCGATCGTCAAAGCGCCTTTGACCGTGTATTGGCATCAATCCCATTTAAAGGTCAGGTTCTGAATCTTACCAGTGCTTGGTGGTTTGAGCAGACCAAGGATATTATTCCCAACCATGTGATTGATATTCCTGACCCTAATGCGACGCTGGCAAAGAAGTGCGATGTCTTCCCTATTGAATTTGTTGTCCGCGGCTATATCACCGGCAGTACCAGCACGTCCCTTTGGACTGTTTATAATAATGGTGATCGAGAATATTGCGGGAATATCCTTCCGGAAGGTTTGGTAAAAAACCAGAAACTGGAATCCAATATGCTTACCCCCACTACAAAAGAAGAACATCATGACCGTCCTATCTCTCCTAATGAACTCGTAAGCGAAGGCTGGATGACCCAGAAAGACTGGGACTATTGCAGCCAGAAAGCCCTGGAATTGTTCGCATTCGGGCAACAAAAAGCTATGGAAAATGGCATCATTCTGGTGGATACAAAATATGAAATGGGCCGGGATGTGGATGAAAACATTGTTCTGATCGATGAGATCCACACACCAGACTCAAGCCGATACTGGATTGCCGAAACCTATGATGAGCGGATGGCGGCAGGACAAGAACCCCAGAATATTGATAAGGAATTCCTGCGGCTCTGGTTCGTGGACAACTGCGACCCCTACAACGATGAAACGTTGCCAGATGCGCCGGTAGAATTGGTAACAGAATTGTCCAGCCGATATATTTATTTATATGAGACCATCACGGGAGGATTGTTCCCATTTCCCGATGCAGGAAAACTGGTTCAACAAAGAATCACTAAAAATTTAAATGAATATTTATAAACACAAAGGGCACAAAGAATATCAGGGGGTTTTTCTTTGTGAACTTTGTGTTAGAAAAAAGGAATTAAAATGAAAGCGGTAATCATTATGGGATCAACTTCTGACAAACCCCATGCAAAGAAGATCACCGATAAATTAGATGAGTATGGTATTGACTGGGAACAGCATGCGGCGTCGGCCCACAAGCAACCGCTGAAAGTGCTGGAAATTTTGGACACCAACAAAAATGAAAAACATATTGTTTACATCACTATCGCCGGCAGATCTAATGCATTGTCAGGATTTGTGTCAGCTAATTCTGAATTTCCAACCTTGGGGTGCCCGCCATTTTCTGATAAGGCGGACATGTTGGTGAATATTCATTCCACCCTGCAAATGCCCAGCAACACACCGGTGCTTACTGTAATTGATCCTGGGAATTGCGCTCTAGCTGTAAAAAGAATTTTTGGTGTTTGATTCACTTAACAATATTTCTCCCCTAGATGGTCGATACAACAAGGAAGTCGAAAAATTATCAAATTATTTCTCCGAGGCTGCCCTTATTCGGTATCGCCTACAAGTCGAAATAGAATATCTAATTGCACTTGGCGATGAAAAAAATATCCCTGATTTAGAACCAATACCTAAATCTGATAAATCCAAGCTAAGAAAAATCTATACCTCATTCAGAGATGACGATGCAAAACGGGTAAAAGCCATTGAGACTGCCACAAATCACGATGTGAAAGCAGTAGAATATTATATCCGGGAACGACTTGATAAAATGAACAAAAAACATCTTTTTCCATGGGTTCACTTCGCCCTGACATCAGAAGACGTTAATAATCTATCTTACTCACTGATGTGGCAAAATTTTGTCTTTGATGTTTATTCTCCAGATCTCAGCGCCTTAATAAAAAAATTAACGCGTGAGTCGAGAAATTTCTCCACAGTATCCATGCTCGCAATGACTCACGGCCAATCAGCAACACCCACAACATTTGGAAAAGAACTTGCTGTGTTTACTACACGATTGATCCGGCAGATAGGGCAACTAAAAGCCCATAAATTATTAGGGAAGTTTGGCGGTGCTACTGGTACATGGTCTGCTCACCAGATGGCTTATCCAAAAATGGACTGGCCAGCATTTGCAAAGGGGTTTATCCGTAGAATGGGGCTAGAGCCAAACCTTGTAACCACCCAGATTGAACCCCACGATTCCATTGTTGAAAGTTATCATATACTAATACGCATAAATACTATCCTGATTGACCTTTGCCGGGATGTGTGGTTTTATATCAGTCGAGGAATAATTAAACAGAAAAAAATTCCCGGAGAAATAGGATCATCCACTATGCCTCACAAGATTAACCCTGTTCATTTCGAGAATGCAGAGGGAAACTTGGGCGTTGCTAATGCTTTATTGAATCATTTCTCAAACAAATTACCTATTTCCAGGATGCAGCGCGACCTGACCGACAGTACCACGTTGCGTAACCAAGGTGTTGCCATGGGGCACAGTTTTCTTGCTATTCAAAATATCCTGAAGGGGTTGCGCCGGATTACCATCAATAGAAATAAAATGGAACAGGAACTGAATGATCACTGGGAGGTTCTAGCTGAAGCTGTTCAAACTATATTGCGAAAGGCCGGTGCGCCGGACGCCTACGAACAACTGAAACAAATGACCCGAGGGGAGGCCGTAACGCAGGAGACCTTAAAAGAATTTGTAACTCATTTGCGTATTCCAAAAAAAGACAAAGATTTACTGCATAGGATTACACCGGCAGATTACATTGGCCTTGCCCCCAAACTTGTGGATCAAATCTAATGTGCGGCGTTGTTGGAATCATTTCCACGCATAAACCTGTGGCGGGAGAACTTTACGACAGCTTAATTCATCTTCAGCACCGAGGACAAGATGCTGCCGGCATCATGACCCTTAATCAGCGGTTTCATGTTAAAAAGGGAACTGGGCTCATCCGTGATATTTTTGATGAAAAAAACATGGCGCGCCTGCGGGGTAACATTGGTATCGGACATACAAGATATCCAACAGTTGGAGGGTTCAGCATTGAAGAGGCACAGCCGGTGATGACTCATGTACCCTATGGTATTGCCATGGCACATAACGGCAATCTGGTTAACTATTCGGAACTTGTGCATGAAGTATCTGAACAAGATCATCGTCATATCAATTCTTCAGTTGATATTGAAGTTATTCTACACATTTTTGCCCATGCTCTGGATCATCCTGATTCTAATATGGATGGACTTCCCTTTTTTGATCAGATCTGCACTGCCGTTGAAACAGTGTTCGATCGTGTTATCGGTGCTTATTCGGTAATTGGAACAATCATGAATAAAGGTATGATCGTTTTTCGTGATCCTCATGGTATTCGTCCACTTACTAAAGGCATCCGTAAAAACGGTGATAGCACCATCGATCATATTTTTGCTTCCGAGACGACTATGTTTTATGCCTTAGGATTTGAACCGGCTGGAAATGTAGCTCCCGGTGAAGTGATTTATATTGATGAAGATGGTCACGTGCACAATCGAATCTTACGTGAAAAACAATTTACACCCTGTGTTTTTGAATACGTCTATTTCTCACGGCCGGATTCAATGCAAAATGAGATCAGTGTCTACCGTTCGCGCCTGCGCATGGGCCAAAACCTGGCCAAGCGCTGGAAAGAGCGACATCCTGAAGTTGTTCCGGACATAATCATTCCTGCTCCATCCACAGCAAATACAGCTGCCTTGAGTTTTGCCAATGAAATGGGGGTTCGGTTTTCAGAAGGTCTATATAAGAATCCCTTCATCGGCAGAACTTTTATCATGCCCGGGCAGGAAATGCGCAAGAAATCCGTACGTTACAAACTGGTGCCACAGGAATTTGAAATCCGTGACAAAGACGTGCTCATTGTTGACGACAGTATTGTTCGCGGCAACACCAGCAGGGAAATTGTGAGGATGGTACGGGAATTTGGCGCCAAGAAAGTATACTTTATCTCTGCCTGTCCGCCAGTCAAATTCCCCTGCTTCTATGGCGTTGACATGCCAACCAAAAGAGAATTGACCGCAGCACAGCGCACCGTTGCTGAAATACAGGAATACATGGGTGTGGATATTCTCATGTACCAGGAAATTGACGATTTGACTGAGGCAGTCACAAGAAAAGGTGAACATAACATTGATCGACTCTGTATGGCCTGTCTTGATGGCTGGTATGTGACCGGGGGTGTGGATGCACAAAAAATGGACAGCATGGAGGAGCAACGGAACCTTGAGAGATCACATTTGAAATGACCATATTGCTTATTGGCTCTGGCGCCCGCGAACATGCCATAGCCAGAGCCCTGGACAGATCCTCCCAGAACAAATCAATCTACTGCCTAGCCTCTAACATGAACCCCGGAATTGCCGAACTCTGTGTAGAAATCACAATAGACAACTTTAATGACCCTGAACTTGTATCCAGTTACGCCAGTGAGATCGGGGCTACCTTGACGATCATTGGTCCCGAGAACCCATTGGCTGAAGGTGTGGCAGATGCCCTTTGGAATAATGGCGTAAAAGTAGTGGGGCCTAAAAAAACCCTGGCTCAGATCGAAACCTCCAAGTCCTTCACCAGAGATTTACTTACAGAGTACAATATTCCTGCCTGTCCAAAATATAAAACATTCTTAGCTCTGGATGGCGTAGCGGAATTTTTAAGCAACCTGGAGGAAGATTATGTTATCAAATATGACGGTCTAGCCGGGGGCAAAGGTGTTAAGGTCGCCGGCGACCATCTTAACTCTCATGAAGAAGCGCTGGCCTATTGCAGGGAATTAGTAGATAGGGGTGGTAAATTTGTTATTGAAGAAAAATTGATTGGACAGGAATTTTCTCTAATGAGTTTTTGTGATGGGGAGACGCTCAAACACATGCCGGCTGTCCAGGACCATAAGCGGGCTTACGAAGGCGACATTGGACCAAACACAGGCGGTATGGGAACCTATTCCGATGCAGATCATTCGCTGCCTTTCTTGACTGATGAGAATATAATCCAGGCACATGAGATCAATAATGCCACAGCCAAGGCGCTGAAAGACAAATTCGGCGATGGCTACAAAGGCATTCTATACGGTGGGTTCATGACCACAGCAGACGGAGTTAAACTCATCGAATACAATGCCCGTCTGGGCGACCCGGAAGCCATGAATGTATTGTCCTTGCTTGAATCTGATTTCATTGCCATCTGCCAGGGGATCGTAGACGAAACCCTAGATAAAGTGGATGTGCAGTTCGCAGAGCAAGCTACGGTCTGCAAGTACGCCGTACCAAAAGGCTACCCGGATAACCCAATCAAGGGTGAACCCATTGATATTTCCAATATTGAAAATTTGGAAAGGCTATTTTATGCGTCTGTTGATTTCAAAGATGGCCAGTTAGTAGAAGCCGGCAGTCGCACTGTAGCTGTGGTAGGCACGGCTAATACGATTTCTAAAGCAGAAAAAATTGCTGAGAAAGAAATTTCAGCTGTAGAAGGACCACTCTTTCACCGGAACGATATTGGTACTGATGAATTAGTGCAGAAAAGAGTACAACATATGGAATCTCTCAGATGATCAGACTAGGTGTTTTGGGTTCCACTAATGGAACAGATTTACAGGCCATACTGGATGCAATCTCTGGAAGGAAACTGAATGCTAACGTGGCTGTGCTCATCTCCAACCGGGCCAACGCCTATATCCTGGAGCGGGCTCGAAATCATAATGTACCTGCCTTTTTCATTTCTCATAAAAAGAAAACGCGTAAAGAGTTTGATACAGAAATGACAACAGTTTTAAAAAAACACAACGTTGATCTGGTTTTACTAATCGGGTTCATGCGTATCCTGTCTGCAGAATTTTGCCGGGAATGGCAGGATAGAATTTTAAACGTCCACCCTTCCCTCCTGCCCAAGTACACTGGCGGTATGGACATGAACGTCCATACAGAAGTCCTTAAAAACGGAGATAAAGAAACGGGTTGCACGATCCATTTTGTCACGGAGGAATTGGATGCTGGGCCAATCCTGGTGCAAAAAAGTTGCCGTGTTGAGACAGATGAAACAGTGCAGAGCCTGAAAGCAAAAGTTCAGGCTTTGGAAGGGGTTGCATTTATAGATGCGATTCAACTTGTGTATGGAAAGAATGGAAAGCCCAATGGATAAAAAAGATATAATAGCGAAAATGAATGCTTATGCCGCCAATACGATGGTTGAAAAACTGGGCATTGATATTAACACAAGCCATTTGCGGCCTGTTTCCTATGGCTGGGTCTACGGAAAAGTGACTCCCTCGCGAATTGGAAAAAGCATACCGGTTTAGGGTGTTCAAATTACGGATGATGATGAAAAACTAATCTGTAAAAGTCGTCTGACCCTGACAGTGGTAAAAAAACATGATAAATAATCCAACATTAAACCGGGAACCAATAAATATAAACCGGGCACTTATTTCTGTGTTTGATAAATCAGGTGTGGTGAATCTGGCACAAACCTTAAAAGAGCTCGGAATTGAAATCCTTTCCACTGGTGGCACAGCAAGAGTTCTTAGAGAAGCAAATATTGCGGTGGTGAATGTAAGCGATTATACCCGGTTTCCGGAGATTATGGATGGACAAGTGAAAACCATAAACCCCATGGTTGAAGGAGGAATTCTTGGGTTAAGAAATAAACATTCTGCTGATGCTGAAACAAACAATATTAAATGGATCGATCTGGTAGTCTGTAATCTATACCCATTCTCGGAAACTATTTCACGAGAAGACTGCGATCTTGCACTAGCGCTGGAAAATGTGGATATTGGCGGACCAACCATGATCCGTTCCGGTGCCAAGAATGTTGGCTGGGTGTGCGTTGTGGTTGATCCAGTGGATTATTCTGCACTTAGGAACGAGTTGGGATCAGACGGTGAGGTTTCTTTTGAAACTCGGAAAAGGTTTTCGGCAAAGGCATTTGGACATACCGCCCAATACGACACAATCATTCATAATTATTTAAAGGAAGAAAAACTGTCTGAAGATTTTTCACTTACATATACCAAGCATTCAAAAATGCGTTATGGAGAAAACCCACACCAGCAAGCTGCCGCATACCAAATCCCAAACAATACCTCAAACAATATCCTGAATGCAACCATACACCAGGGCAAGAAGCTTTCTTACAATAATATTATGGACGCAGACGCGGCCCTGGCCTGCTTGAAAGAATTTGATGAAACTGCCTGCATCGTGGTAAAACACGCCAACCCCTGCGGTGTGGCTGTTGGAGATGACCTGTTGGATGTCTACTCTCGCGCTTTCAATGCTGACAGTTTGTCTGCTTTCGGCGGCATCATTGCCATCAACCAAGAATGTACGGCAGATGTAGCAGTAGAGATTAGCAAGGTATTCATTGAAATTATACTGGCGCCAGCGTACGATCAGAAAGCTCTTGATTTGTTTTCCAAAAAGAAAAATTTACGCGTGCTGAAAGTTGGTAAACTCAAAAAGCGAAAAAAGAAACTGGAGGTCCGAAATATAGATGGTGGGATCCTGGTTCAGGAAACAGATACATCCACGTTATCAGGTGATGACATCAACATAGTTACAAAAAGCAAGCTAAGTTCAACTGAATTAGAAACCATGCTTTTTGGCTGGAGGGTCCTCAAGTATGTGAAGTCCAATGGTGTCCTGATCGTGAAGGATAATACAACAGTTGGTATTGGTGCCGGCCAGGTCAGCCGGGTGGATGCAGTAGAGATCGCATTACGTAAAGCGGGTGACAGCCTGAAAGATGCCACGCTGTGCTCCGATGCCTTTTTCCCCTTCCGGGACGGCATCGACAAGATCGCTGGCACAGGCATAAAAGCCGTGATCCAGCCCGGGGGTTCGGTGCGTGACCAAGAAGTGATCGATGCCTGCAACGAGCACAGGATCGCCATGGTTTTTACTGGACAGCGCTGTTTTAAACACTAATGACCACAGTATATGATTTATAAAGATAGTGGTAAGAAATCCCTTTTTTATGTTTTATCAAAAAAATATGTTTATGTCCAAAATATTTGTACAATTGACCCGGTCAATTAATTTCCATATATGTCATTATTGAATAATACAGAGCATATCAGAAATACACGGGTTGGATCTATTTCCTTAAACCCGATCGGCAATTTATCATTAGATGGTTCAATCTTTAATATTTCAGCTATTCTGATCGGTTCTTTTCTAATCGCGATCCTGGCCCAAATCAATATTCCTGTACCTTTTAGTCCAGTCCCTATTACGGGTCAGACTGCAGGAGTATTATTAGTGGGGGCCTTATTGGGTTCCCGTGTGGGAACTTTATCTATCTGTGCTTATATGTTGGAGGGTGCCCTTGGCCTGCCTGTATTTACTGGATTCAAGGGTGGTTTAATAGTCTTCGCGGGTCCCACGGCCGGATATCTTTGGGGATTTATCCCGGCAGCTTTTATAATGGGCCGGGCAGCGGAAAGTGGCTTCACATCTCGTTTGACGTTATCTCTACTCTTTTGTACAGCGGCTAGTCTGTTGATCTTGTGTCTGGGTACATTATATTTTCTCATTTTTCAGATAAATATCTCTGATGCAATAAAAATAGGTTTTTATCCGTTCCTTTTTGGAGATATAGTCAAATCGGCAGTAGTTGCCATGATTCTGGCGGGTATAGAACGAAAATTATAGTCCAATTTCAGATCTGGACATTTTACCATGTCAATCTGTTTTACCTGGGCCCAAATAATAACAGATCGCATTTACGAATAATAAATCATCGTGAGTAATAACGATAATATCAGCATAGGAAAAAAAGTCATTCGTATTGAGGCGGATGCTGTTTCATCTATTGTTGACAGGATAAATGACCAGTTTGACAAAGCAGTCAATACCATCCTGGGTTGTGCCGGAAGATTAATCATCGCCGGTGTTGGTAAATCCGGTCTTATATCTCAAAAGATCGCTTCCACAATGGCATCGACTGGCACCCCATCCCATTTTGTACACCCAGGAGATGCGTTTCATGGAGACCTGGGAATGATAACAGAAGATGATGTGGTGCTTATAATCAGCAACAGCGGCGAAACACATGAGATCGTTCAAATCCTCCCGGTAATTAAAAAAAAGGTGTGAAAATTATTGGGATGATCGGCAGACAAAACTCCACCTTGTCAAAAAACGTAGATATTTTGTTGGATACATCTGTGAAGCAGGAGACGTGCACCCTGGACCTGGCCCCTACAGCAGCACCACAGCGACCCTAGCCATGGGTGATGCCCTGGCTGTTGCCCTTCTGGAAACCCGTGGGTTCAACGCCGAGGATTTTGCGGAGCTCCATCCAGGCGGTTCCCTAGGCAAGCGGCTCTTACTAACCCTGGACCAGTTAATTCATACAGGGGACAATATTCCTTTCGTTTATGCTGATACCAGCGTGAAGGATGCTTTGCTGACCATTTCCGATAAGGGGTTGGGCGTCACCGGCGTTCTTAATCATGATGATGAATTAGTTGGTGTCATCACGGACGGCGATATTCGCCGAGGTCTTGAAAAAGGCGGTAATAATATTTTTAACAAGACGGCGGAATTCATGATGAGTAAAAACACAAAACGGGTCTTAATTAACACCTTGGCTATTTCCGCACTGGAGTTGATGGAAAAGCACAGCATCACCAGCCTTTTCGTACGCTCAGACCCAGAGATGAAAAAACCGGATGGAATCATTCACATACACGATATATTGAAGACCGGAATTCAATAATCTATCAATCCATAACAATGCTTTAATAAACATATTTAAAGGGCTACCTTGTGGTAGCAAGCTGTCACAGGGTCATACTGTTCATTTCCCAGATAGTATCGAGCGGTTAGAATCCAGATATCCAATGATTTCATTAAATATTTGACAAGATTATGAAAGGTGAATATGTCTGAAGAAAAAATGACAGTTGGTGAAATCTCAAAACCACGGTTCGAATTCCGCACATTTGGTAAAGATTTTTTTCTGCAGGCAGGCCAGATGGCAAAATTATCGGCTCCGGTACCCGACCATGTAAAAGTCAGAC
>JYMV01040938.1_pt1 | contig 16155 bp, 16 predicted proteins | sample 338911 | NCBI WGS metagenome assembly JYMV01 (sample SAMN03354496, study PRJNA234377) | hydrothermal vent metagenome | biome: Deep sea; feature: Hydrothermal plumes at the Eastern Lau Spreading Center, Western Pacific Ocean; material: Seawater | place: Tonga | collected 2009 | depth 2000 m m
TATCCCCTTGCCCTAGATCCCGGTGCCAACATTTTCGGATTGTTTGCCAACAAAGAAAGCGGTGTCACCCGGAACATCATAATAAATCCTAAAGGAGAGATTGTCTTTCTCACTCGCCTATTCGATCCGGAGGAATTCAAAAAAATGATCCAGGTTATTCACTCCGAACTGGAGAATTTAGTTACCCAGGAGAAAATCCATATGGAACAGGAAAAATTATCGTTGGAGGGCCAATTAACTGAATTAGATAACTCTATACAGGAAAAGAATAATAATAAAGAACTGCAAAATACAATTCATGAAAAGAGAAAAAATGTATCTGAAAAGATTAGAGACATTAAAAAAGAGGAAGAAAAACTTCGCCAGAGAGAAGAAAAACTCAGAGAAATTAAATCAAGATGATCCACTTATTTATTACTCATAAAATTTTGGGCTGCCTTAATTACTTCCTTTGCGGTTTTCTTTGGTATCCGAACCTTTTCTGAAACAATTTTATAATTAGTTTTTGCTATACCTTTTATATCAGGAAACTCAACAAATAATGTTTTCATGCGCTTTGGACCTATACCAGGAATTGATTTAAATATTGAGTCAGTTATGCTTTGGGTTCGTTTCTGGCGCTGAAATTCAATAGCAAACCTGTGGGCTTCATCACGAATCTTCCGGAGATATATTAGTCCTGCTGATTGTTTTGAAATAGTCTGTGAGTCAGAACACCCCGGCAAAAATACCTCCTCCAATCGTTTTGCTAATCCTGCAACAGCAATATAATTCAAACCAAGCTCTCTCAATGCAGAGACGGCCATAGAGAGCTGCCCCTTCCCTCCATCGACCAATATGAGGTCAGGGAACTTTCCCTTTTCTTTTTGGACACGCTTATACCGGCGAAACACAACTTCACGCATGGCTGCAAAATCATCAATTCCCGACACTGTTTTCACAGTGAATTTCCGGTACATATTTCTCCTGGATTTTCCATCAATAAAACAGACCATGGACCCGACCGTGTTGGTTCCTCCCAAATGAGAGATATCAAACGCTTCAATATGCCGCGGCGGTGCTTTCAGTTGCAGATCATCCTGAAGTTGTTTGAGAGAATTGGGAATATACTCCATCCGTTTTTTTCGTTCCAGGATCCATTCACCTAAGAGCAGCTTGGCATTTTGGAATGCAATCCGTATTTCCTTTGCTTTTTCTCCACGCTGTGGATATGTAAAATGAACGGCACCCTGGCGTTTTTGCCGTAACCATTCAAGGAGCTCCTTTTCATCATCCGGTGTAATTGGAAGAGAAATTTCCTTTGGAATAAAATCGCTGTCCAGATAAAACCTTCCTATGACGAACCGAAGAACTTCATTGTCATCATCCTGAGACTTTAAAGGGATTTTTTCCCTACTGAACAAACGTCCCTGGCGAATCCGAAGAATTACGACAAAACCATATTCACTCTCCCGTGCAAGTGCAAACACATCCCTGTTTTCAAATTTCGCTGTTAATTTTCGCTGCCGTTCCTTGAAACTTTTTACAGCTTTTAATTGATCCCTGTAGCGCCCGGCATCCTCATAACGCAATGTGCCTGCTGCTGCTTCCATCCTATCTAAGAGATAGCTTTCTGTCTCCTGTGTCTGTCCATGAAGGAACTGAATAACGTGTTTGATCATCCTGTTGTATTCCTCCCTGCTTACCAGGCCTTGGCAAGGACCTTCGCATTTTTTGATGTGGTAATCCAGACATAAAGATATCTTTTGCTGTCGTACAATTTCATCATCCATAAAAAAACTGCAACTTCGAATCTGATAAATTTTATGAAGCATCTTTAAAATTTTCCGCAGGTAGCGTATATCTGTGTAGGGACCAAAATATTTTGACCCGTCTTGCACAATATCCCTGGTTAAGAACACCTGCGGATAAGGTTCGTTAGTGATCCGGATGAAGGGATAGGATTTATCATCTTTCAGGTCGATGTTATATTTCGGTTTGTGCTGTTTAATAAGATTAGCTTCCGTGAAAAGAGCTTCTACTTCACTGGAAACTACGATCCACTCCAAGTCTGCAATCCGTTTGATCATGGATTGGTTTTTCGGAGTCTGATACTTATTCTTCTGGAAATAGGACCGAACCCGGTTTCGGAGATTTTTTGCCTTCCCTATATAGATCAGGTTATCCTGTTTATTTTTAAAAAGATAGACACCTGGATCAGTGGGAAGTTTCTTTATCTTTGAAGTAATATCCATTTTCTATAGGTAAAATTGGGAAATAAAGAAATCTAAGGAAAGAAGAAATAAGGAAAAATTAGGTAGATCATTCAAAGAAATAAAAAAATGATCTGCCTTTATCTAAATCATTAAATCAAATAAATCGTTCGGTTTTTCTCCCCATTTTATTTGGGTTTCTGCACTAATTCCACAAGGACACCACCCGTGCTTTTTGGGTGAATAAAAACGACCCGATTCTCCTCTGCTCCTTTCAGCGGCACATCGTTGATTAGTTGAATATCAGCCTGTTTCAACTCTGAGATCGCTTCTTCTATATTTTCTACTTCCAGACAGATATGGTGAATTCCGGGTCCTTTTTTTTTGAGAAATTTTGCAATGGACGATTCTTGCCCGGTTTGCTCCAATAATTCCACCTTACCCCTTCCAGTATCGTAAATATCAGTGATCACCCCCATCTTTTCAATTGTTTCCCTGTGTATATGGTTAAGCTTCAGTACCTTTTTCCAAAACGGTGCAATTTTTTCTATGCTTTCTGTAGCAATGCCTATATGTTCTATTCCTATTATTTTCATTCTTATTTTCTTTTAGATTTTACTAATAATAAGTCTACGTATGAACTGGTTTGATGACATTTAGGAAATTTTACTCCCAGGACACAGAGATTGAAAACACCCGCTCACCAGGCATTCCTGCCTGTTGAAATCCACGCCCCAAGACACTCTTCCCTCACTAAGCAAGCTACAAATGGGGCAAATCATTTGAGATCAGAAACATTTTTTACTTCTACACCCAGTCCATTTCCTTTCGGCAGGACAATCTGTCCATTGATAACAGAAACACCGGTATACGGATCATTATCGATGAGTAAATTTCCGTCCAGGTCAGCATAATCCACCAGCGGGGAAAGATGCGCAGCGGCGGTGATCCCGACAGAAGATTCTACCATGCATCCTAACATGATTTGAAGATCATGTTTCCGTGCGGTTTCAATCATTCTTTTAGCTTCCAGGAGACATCCGCATTTCATGAGTTTTATGTTTATCCCGTGAAATGCGTGAGCGATAGTTGGAATATCCTGCGAAGTCATACAGTTTTCGTCCGCAAAGATTGGAATGGGTGAACTGGATCTTAGTATCGCGGTTTTGTCCAGTTGATCAGCGGGCAGAGGCTGCTCCACAAATTCAATATTTTTTTCCGCAAGCCACTCGCACATTTCCAATGCCGTTTGCAAATCCCAGCCCTCGTTTGCATCCACCCTGACTGGCTTTTCTGTGCAGTCTCGAACAGTATCAATGATTTCCTTATCGTTCTTAGTTCCCAATTTGATTTTGAGAATTGCATACGGTTCCGCTTCCTTTATTTTTTCCGGAATAGAATCAAGTTCACCTATTGCAATGGTAAACGATGTTACGGGAGCAATTGCGGCCTCAACACCAAAATATGAGTACAGAGGTAATTTTTGTTTTTGCGTCCATATATCAAACACCGCCATACTGAATGCGGCTTCCAGTGATTTCATCCCTCCTGCAAATGGTACCAGCTTTTCCATACCTAATTCCGGATTTGAAATATCATCAAAGTATGTTGGACAATTTTCCAGCCTATTGAGCACAAGTTCAATCGTTTCACTGTAACGGGAAGACGGTGCAGCCTCCCCCCTTCCCACAAATCCGTTTTCCTGTAAATAAACGTATACAACGTCGTAATATTCATGCGTACTCCGGGCAATCCCAAATGGATGCCTGCACTGGATGCGGTATGGTATAAAACTCAGTTCCAATTTTTCAACTTGTTTTCGATGTGTTCAGTCAGTTTACCTTCACCAAATCTGATTAAATCTGTTGCTGGTATATTGTACATGTTTTCAAACTCCACGCATACTTTTTTCGCGTCTTCATCACCCAAATTTAATGTCAACAAATTTATTCCAACAAACGTGGATGGCTTGAACGGATTCAACAAATCCAGGTGCAACTTCAGTGCTTTTGTAAAATCCACCATGGGTTGATCTGCAGTATCCATTTTTCGTACTGGTTCATGGGTCATAACCATCCAATCCGGCATTGCGCCGTGGAGTACTCCAAGCGTCACCCCAGAATACAGCAAATGAGTGATAGCTCCCTGACCTTCTACAACGATCAAATCAGCGTCATCCGTTACTTTGTCAATTGCAAATTCGATTTCTCCTGCCATAAAATCCCCTACCACCGCATCCACAGGGACACCGTATCCGCTCAACAGGATTCCGGTTTGCCCAGTACCAATAAAATGGACATCCCAACCGCGTTTAAGTAGACAAGATGTAATTTCCCAGGCAGTGGTCATTTTCCCTGTATCACAATCTGTTCCAACGGTAAGTAAAACCGGAACGCTTCTGTCTCTCCATGTACCTTTCGGAAAATGAGGAGGAGATGGCGGTTTACGCAAATCCAGTAGCTTTACTCCATTTTCATTTGCGCCCCGGCAAATTTCTTCATCGTCATTCAGAAAAACGTGCATTCCGTTGATAATGTCACATCCAAACCGGATTGCCTGAATTATTTCCTTTCGGTATTCATCAGAAATAATCCCGCCCTGAGGGGCATTACCGATTACCAGCGTATCCGGCTGGAATTGAACAGACTCTTTAAAACTGGATATCACTGGAATTCCCCCTCCAAAGCCAAGCACATCCCTCACAATTTTTCCTGCTTGACCAGGATCAATTACCGCAATGACCTCCTCACCCCGGTACCGGATGAGCATATTCCCGGTTTTGTTACGAATATAATGCAGAGCGCCCGAAGCAAGAATTACAAATCTTGACATCAGACAAAATCAGGATCGAAAATCCGGCTTCCGCTTCTCAACAAAAGCAGTGAGTCCTTCAGTTGTTTCATCTGTAGTAAAAAGATTGCTGAACGCCTGTACTTCCAGTTCAAGGCCTTCATCCAATGCCATATCGTAACCTTTGTGAATACATGCCAAAGATGCACGAATTGCTTCCGGTCCGTTTTTCAAAATAGAATACGCAATTTCCTGAGATTTTTCTGTCAATTCTGCTTGTGGAACAACATAATTCACAAGCCCAATTTGCAATGCTGTATTTGCGTCAGTCATTTCCCCTCTTGTAATCATTTCGATAGCTTTCCCTTTTCCTACCAGACGCGGTAAACGCTGGGTTCCTCCCCAACCCGGAATAATACCTAAACGGACTTCCGGCTGAGCAAACTGGGCATTTTCACCAGCGATACGAATATGGCACGCTAAACTGATTTCACATCCTCCACCAAGGGCAAACCCATTTACTGCTGCAATGACCGGCTTTGATGAATTCTCAATGATTCGAGTTAATTCCTGTCCGCTCTTCCCAAATTCCAGTGCTTCGGATGGCTTCATCTTTTGCATGGCTTTTATATCCGCCCCGGCGATGAATGCCTTTTCCCCTGCCCCTGTCAAGATAATAACTCCAACTTGTGAATCTGCAATACAGGATTCAAACGCCTCTTTCAATTCAGATATTACTTCCAGATTCATCGCATTGAGGGCATCCTGCCGATCTATGGTTACGGTAGCAATATGGTCTTTCATCTCTACTCGTATGTACTTCATCCAGTCTCCATTTATACGATGAAGGTTAATTTATCTTCTGAACGTACGGCTAAACAGAACCACAACTGTAAAAATCTCAAGCCTCCCCAGCAACATACAAAAAGTGAGGAGCCATTTACCAACACCCGGCAGTAAAGCATAATTGTCAGTTGGGCCAAATTCCCCCAATGCAGGACCAGTATTGCCCAAAGCTGAGGCTGCAACCCCCATCGATGATTTAAGATCGATATTTAAAGTCGTTAAAAAAAATGAGGTAAATACAAAAATAAAGATATAAAAAAGAAAAAATCCAAGTGTGTTTCGAATAACATCTCCACTGATATATTTTTCCCCGATCCTAATCGGGATAATTGCTTTAGCATGAAGCATCCTTCGGGTTTCCAACGCTGCATATTTTAGAATCAGCATCACTCGAACAATCTTCATCCCCCCACCGGTTGATCCACCCATACTGCCGACAAACATAAGTATTAGAAGGATAAACTGGGCAAAAAACGCCCATAAATCATAATCTGCAATTGTATATCCGGTTGAAGTGAGAATGGAAACTGTTTGGAACAATGAATCAATGAAATGGGCATGTGACCAATTCCCTGACCTAATCACAAGGCTGAAAGTAAACACCACTGTGACGATTGCAATTAACCAAAAATAGGTCAAAAATTCACTATTCCTGAAATAGGATTTAATGTCTCCTGTAATTGCCCGGAAATGGAGGGAAAAATTCACCCCTGTAATGAACATAAAAAAGATTATTATATAATGAATGCCCACATTATCATAAAATCCAATACTGGCATTTTTGGTAGAGAATCCCCCGGATGGCATAGTTGTAAATGAATGACAAACAGCATCAAACCAATCCATACCTGCTATCTTTAACATTATAATTTCTGCTATGGTGAAACCAATATAAACCATCCAAAGATATTTTGCTGTCTCACGAACCCTGGGGCGAATTTTATCTGAAACGGGGCCCGGAACTTCAGCTTTAAAAAGCTGTACTCCACTTACTCCTAAAAGCGGAAGAATAGCAATGGTAAAAACAATGATACCCATCCCTCCAATCCACTGAATAAACGAGCGCCAAAAAAGAATTCCATGGGGTAAACTCTCAATTCCATTGGGCAGATGAGGTAATGTTGCGGGATTACCAATAATTGTTGCACCTGTTGTTGTCACCCCAGACATTGATTCAAAAAAGGCATCCGTAACGTTTGGAATTGCTCCGCTCAGATAAAACGGTAACGCACCTACAATTCCGGTAATAATCCAGGCAAAAGTTACTATAGCAAATCCATCTTTATTTGTAACAGAATACCCTTTCCTGGTAAAAAACCAGATCGGTAAACCAATAATAATTGATATTAGAAATGAATAAAGAAATCCAGAAAGATCACTTTCACCAAAGCCAAAAGCAATGCCCGCTGGAATGAGCATGGAAAATCCCAACAGGGTCAACAAAGCTGCCAAAATATTTAAGATGGACCTTATGTTCATGGTTTAATGAATAGTTTCCGAAGTTTTGGTACCACCTTATTTTTTGCAAAGGCAAGGACAGTATCTTCATGAGTCAATTGAGAATCTCCACGGGCAATACTAAGATGTCCGTGATGGTTAATTACACCAACAATACTTTCTTTGGGGAAATCAATTTCCGAAAGGGGAAATTGTGTCACCTGACTGCCGGGTTCAGGCATAATTTCAATTGCTTCTACATCCAATTCATCCAAAGTAATGAGAGAAACTTCAGACTGATCACTTCGAATTTCCCTGATTATTGAATTCACAGTGGACATATTCTTACTGACAACTGCACCAATCCCAATTTCCTGAATGATGGGTAAATAATCGGTGGTAACCATATGCATTATTGCTTGTTTTACTCCTAAATGGTGGGCTAAAAATCCAGATAGAAGATTTGTTTTTTCGTTTTCCGTTACAGCAATGTAACTATCAATTTCATGGACATTTTCTGATTTCAGGAATTCCACATCAGTTCCATCGGCATGTATTACCATCGTGTCTTGAAGTTGATTTGCAATTATTCCGGCTTTATCTCGACGGTTTTCCACCATTCTGACTGACATTTTATCCTGCAATTCTTCTGCAAGAGACCTCCCAATTTTACTCCCCCCCGAAATCATGATGCGTTTTGTTTGCACTGCAGGAATTCCAATTAATTCCAGCAAATTCTCCAATCGATTCGTTTTTACAATGAAATTAACTGTCGAATTTTCCTCAAAAACAAAGTCACTCCAAGGGATTACAGTATTACCATTTTTCTTTACCGATACAACACCGAATTTAAAATCGGTACAGCTTTCACATAATGACTGAACAGAACTCCCCACAATTTTACAATCTGCGTTTATCCGGAGCCCTATCATTAAAAGTCTGCCTCCTTCAAATTCCATTATATACTTGGCATAGGGGTGGCATATCAACCGGACAATTTCCTGACAAACCACTTTCTCCGGGTGAATAAGTAAATCCACACCAAATTTCTCGGGACGAATAATAGAATCACGCTCACTATATTGTTGGTTCCTGAGCCTGGCAATTATTTTTTTAGCTCCCAAGACATGTGCCTGCTGAGAAGAAATCAGGTTTACTTCATCCGATCTTGTGAGAGCCAATACATAATCTGCTCCCTCAACATTTGCTTTCAATAAGTTTTTCGGACTTGCACCATTCCCTTCAACAACGATTACATCCAGATGTTCACTAGCTCGGCGACATTTTAATGGATCGATGTCAATAACCGTAATGTCAAAATTCTCCTGACTGAGTGCTTTGGCTACATGGAACCCTACCTCTCCTACTCCAATAATAATAATTCTCATATAAAATCCTTTCGCCAGATTTGGACAATTATTAAATCTACAATAAACATAGAAAAAAAGGTAAAAGAATAAACCCCTTAATTAAGCCTGGTAATATCAGCCCCAAGACTGTTGAATTTCTCTTCAATCTTTTCATAGCCACGATCAATATGGTATACGCGACTAATTTCAGTTTTCCCTTGCGCCATAAGTCCTCCAACTATTAATGAAGCGCTGGCACGAATATCGGTCGACATAACCGGCGCACCAACCAAATGCTTCCTTCCTTTTATACAAGCAACATTATCCGATACCTGTATCTCAGCACCAAGCCGATTTAACTCAGGTACATGGGAAAACCGGTCATGATACACCGTATCGGTTACAACAGAATCACCTTTTGCAATAGTCATAAGAGCTATCCATTGCGCCTGAAGATCTGTTGGATAGCCAGGAAATACTGCCGTTGTTACATCAACAGGCAAAATGACATCACTTTTCCTTACGCTAATTTTCTTCCCTGAAATTTTTATCTTTGCTCCGGTTTGTTCCAGCTTCTCCAAAAGTACTTTCAGATGACCTGGCTCTCCACCGAGAACTGTCACCTCACCAAGGGCAGCCCCTGCAATGAGAAAAGTCCCTGCTTCGATCCGGTCAGGAATGACAGAGACATCACTTGGTGATAACTCTTTTACTCCTTCTACCGAAATTTTATGTGCACCGATCCTGGTAATTTTGCCGCCCATCAAATTGAGGAACTGACATAATTGGACGATTTCCGGCTCACAAGCTGCATTTTCAATAACGGTGGTCCCATGAGCAGTGACAGCAGCCATAAGGATGTTCCCTGTTGCACCAACAGATGGAAAATCAAAACGGATATGGTTTCCTTTCAGTCGTTTTGCTTTAGCATGAATATATCCTTTCTCAAGGGTGACCTTCGCACCAAGCAATTCCAGGCCTCTCAAATGATAATCAACTGGTCTTGGACCCCAGGCACACCCACCGGGTAAAGAAACTTTTGTTTCGCCGAATCGGGCAAGGAGCGGTCCTAAAACATAAAACGAGGCACGCATAGTTTTTACCAAATCATAGGGGGCTACTGGTGTATCGACATGTTCACTATCAATCCAGAGGTCATTTCCTTTTAAATGTGTCTTCGCTCCAACTAATTCAAGAAGTTTAATCATTGTCCGGGTATCCCGCAAATCTGGAACCCTGCTTATATGAGTTGTACCACCAACCAGTAAGGAAGCTGCCATGATCGGAAGAACAGCATTCTTCGCTCCGCTTAGAGTGACTTCCCCTTTCAGTGGTTTCCCACCATGAATGATAATTTTATCCATGAGCTGTTTTGGTAAATAAATTAAATGGTTGATAATCACCATCTGATAAATCACCAACACTAAATAGCTGGTTAATCACATCCAATCGTTCATTTTTATCGAGATATCGAATGGTTATATAAGTGTCTGAATCCTTGATCGTTTTGTTAATATGGATATGGTGGTTTGCTTTCGAAGCAATTTGTGGAAGGTGTGTAATACAAATGACCTGCCTGTTCCTGGATATATTCATCAGGCTTTCCGCAACCGTTTCTGCAGTAGTTCCCGAAATTCCAGAATCAATTTCATCAAAAACCAATGTTTCTACAGGATCATTTTTTTGAAATACTGACTTAATTGCTAGCATTATACGAGAAATTTCTCCACCGGAAGCAATATCAGTCAAAGGTTTTATCTGTTCACCAGGATTAGCACTCATATAAAATTCAACCCAATCATATCCATTGGAATTTATTTTTACCGGTTTGTCATTAAAAGAGATGAAAGATTCCTCTTCATTCTTTTGGTTGATCCTGATTTCGAACTTGGCAGAGGGCATGCTTAATTTATGCATTTCCTGTTCAATATGTTTAGAAAGTTTTTCCGCTTGAACAATACGAACCTCATGTAGATTGTCAGAAAGCTTTTGAAATTGTTTTTCCAAATCATCAATTTTATTATTGAGTGTTTTTGTATCTAATTCGAAATTTATCAGGTTGTCTAACTCATCTTTAATTTCTTTTCGATAAGCCCTGACCGCTTCCAGCGATCCTCCATATTTCCTTTTTAAACTCTCAATTTCTTGTAAACGAATCTCAATATTATTCAAATTCTCTTTATCAGGATTAAGTGAATTAGAATAATCAGACAAACTCATTGAAGTATCCTGAATTGTTGTAATAGCATTACTCAATCCTTCAAGATAATTATTTAGATGCCCATCATATCCTCCCAGTTTTTTCAATTCCTTCACAGTAGCTGACAACCGGTTATAAATTGAATGATCACTTTCAGTAAAATCCTGTGTTATTTTTTCAATACTGTCAACTAATTCATCAATATGATTGAGAATCTTAAAATCATTTGTAAGGTGGATATCTTCCTCTTTCTTCGGGTTAACTCCATCAATCTCTCTTAATTGAAATTCTAAAAGTTCTTTGCGTTCTTCATTGCTTTCTTGGGTCTCCAATGCAGTTTTTAATCTGTTTTTAGTAGATATAACGGAATGAAAAATATCTGTAATCTCCTTCACTTTTTCTTCCAGATCACAATACCGATCCAAATAATCAATATGTTTATCGCGATTCATAATAAATTGCTGTTCATGCTGTCCATGAAAATCAGCCAGAGGAGCAGTTTGGGATTTAAAGTCTATCTCTTTGACAGGCTCATCTTCGATATAAGATTTCATCCTTCCTTTATCTGAAAGAATTCTCCGATAACTTTTCCCATCAATATCAGCTTCAACTACTGCTCGGCTCTTGCCACTTTTAACCATGTTCTTATTCCCTTTAGCACCTAAAGCCAAACTCAAAGCTTGTAAAAGAATTGATTTCCCTGCACCGGTTTCACCAGTTATGATGGTAAATCCGGGCATAAACTCCAGTTCTAATTCTTTCAAAATGGCGAAATCTCGAGTATATAAACGATTAATCATTTTCCCTGGAAATCCACACTGTTAATACACTACCAAAAATAATCCCTGATATATCAGCTAGCATATCAAATTGACTTGAGAACCGCCCTGGAATAAAGCTCTGCAAGTATTCATCTAAACCAGCGAAAAGAATTCCATAGATTAATATTAAGAGTATCCAGATCCAGGTTGGTTTCCGGACACATTTCACTGAAAAAAAACCAAGTATGGAATATTCAATAAAATGGAATACTTTATCTAAGGTATATAATTCAATATCCGGAAAAGATTCTCCTGGTATACTTGATACTGCAAGAATGGAAATTGAACAAACTCCAAACAGTATACGATAATTAGCAATACTCATACTGTTTGATAGCTTCCGGAATGGTCTCAAGAAGATCACCTGCTAAAAGTCCTCTGTAGCCTAAATCTCCACTAGCTATATCTCCCGCAAGTCCATGAATATACACTCCACACTGCGCCGCTTCAAAAGCTGGGATACCCTGGGCTAAAAATGATGAAATAATACCCGCTAAAACATCACCTGTCCCGGCAGTAGCGAGCCCGGGGTTCCCGGTGGTGTTAGTCACAACCTCGTTCCTGAATCCCGTACATGTGGGAGCATTTTTCGCTACAATCACTCCGGGGAAATCCTTTAAAAATGACTCTAGGGTATCAGGAAAATTGCTTTGAATTTTCTGAATGTCTTGCCCAAGAATGGAAGCCAACTCGCCATAATGAGGTGTGATAACAAGAGGAGCAGAAATTTGTTGGAATAAATCATGATTATCAATAAAGCACCTAAGACCGTCTGCATCAATAACCAGGGGTTTCTCTGAAGATAAAATAATTTTTTTAATCAATTGTCTGGTTGTCCCCTGGGCTCCTAATCCCGGCCCAATTAAAATAACATCACACCAATCCAAGTGTGAATGAATTTCTTCAAAATTTTGTTCAGCTAAATATCCTTTTCCATCATCTTTACACGCAAATGTCATTCCTTCCATGAGATTTGTTTCATAAATAGAATTCAAAGATTCCGGAGCAGAAGTCATTGTTAAACCGACGCCACTGCGCATTGCTGCTGTAGTCGAAAGAGTTGCCGCTCCAGTCATCCCGTTTGAACCAGCAAGGATCAATACTTTTCCTTGACGATGCTTGTACGTACCTGAATCAGGTTTTGTTAAATGCTCAAATGCTAAATCCTCCTCAAAGGATCTCCATTTTACCCCTTCCAACTCGTCCAGTACATCAGGAAATCCTATTTGTGCGGGATAAATTTCTCCGCAATAGCTGGATCCTGGATTCAGCATCATTCCAACCTTTGCACATCCCATAGTGACGGTTAAAAGAGCTTCCACAGCGTCCTTTGATGCTGAACCGGTGTCTGCATTCACTCCCGATGGTATATCAATGGAAACCACAGTGCAATCCTGCTGATTGATCCATTTCGTCCATTTCTTTAAAGGAGATCGCATCTCTCCAGAAAACCCTGTTCCAATGAGCCCATCGATAATTAAGTCGAATTCGTTCGATGTCGGCAATTCATATCCATGAACTATTTTCATTCCCTTTCCTACACATTTATTATAAAAATGCAGGGAATCACCCAAAATATCCGATATAGCAGGTAATGAAAAAATAGTCACATTAAAATGATTTAAATGAAGAGCGGCTGAAAAACCATCTCCACCATTATTTCCTTTTCCGCAACAAATCGCAATCTGTTTTTCTCTTTTTTTCCCCTCCAAAATAGATTCTGTAACCTTGGCTACTTCTTTACCGGCATTTTCCATAAGTATGAGACCGGGGATTTCCAACCTTTCCATGGAAACTTGGTCTAACCTTCGAGATTGATTCCGGGTTAATAGGCGCATCATGAAACCTCAAGCAAAGCAAAAGCTACAGCAAATTCACCGGTATGCGAAATGGATACTTTACACGTTTGAAGCAGGGGCTGTTCTGTATGAAAATACACTTGAGGAGCACCTTCTTTATCAGGGAGTATCTCTATTGAACACAAGGGAATATTAGAAATTATTCCAGAAGATAGCAGGGCTTTTTTAATAGCTTCTTTAGCAGCAAATCGACCTGCATAGTGTATTGAGGGGTTCGCTTTTCCCTCACAATAATCTATTTCACTTTTCGTAAACGTATGTGTGTTAAATCGATCTTTATGATGAGAATCAAGGATTCCCCTTATTCGCAGAACAGATAAAATATCTGTCCCAATGAAAAATTCAGGCACCATTCAGCTCTTTTATAATCCCAACTATTTCATAGATATCATTTACATCCCAATCCGCTCCGGAGTGCTTTGTCTCAAAGGTATCACCATATCGTGCAAAAATCGTACGCATCCCAACCTTTTTTGCTCCTTCCACATCACGTTCCGGCCAATCACCAACCATTATAGCGTCACCTGCTTTGATTTTGAGAGAGTCTAAAGCCATTGCAAATGGCTTCGAGGATGGTTTTCGCGCTCCGGTGTCATCAATAGTAAGTACAAGATCAAAAACGTGGTGTAAATTCAAATAATAAATCCGCATCCAAGCTTCCCGGCTTGGTGCATCAGACACAACAGCAAGTTTAATCCCCATCTTAAGTAATTCGAATAATGTTTTATTTACATTTGGATATAACTGCAAACTGGCTTCCCGTGCCCGTCGATACGCAACGATACCAGCTGCCAATAATTTATGGTCAATAGACCCGATTTCTTTGTCTAGAAAATCATTAAAAATTGATTGATTCTCCCAGCCTCCCTCCTCGTACATCCGAAAAATATTTTTACACGCCTCCCCTTCATCCACTTCCAACCCTGCTTCCACCATAGAAGATATTGCTGCCTGGACAGCAAATTGTTTCATTTTAATAAAATCTAAAAGGGTGTTATCTAAATCAAATATTACTGCTTTAATCATTACTCTGATACCAGAGAGTATATAAAGTGTGGATTCAAAAGATCAATTAATAGTAACCAAAACAATGAAAATGATATGGATACAAAATAAGGTTAATTCAATTGAACTTGATAAGAAAATAAATTAGATTTTTTAATATTTTATTCAACATATCTATGTGGGTTATTAATCTTATCGATTTCATATTCGGCCATTTTTCTCCAACTTCTGTCATTTCGGGCTTTTTCCAGAGAATTTAAAGCGACGGTTTTATTCCCATCTCCTTTACACCATTCTGCTATCCCTAATTCATACCACCCTCCACCAAAGTTCTTTTTTCTATCTACTGCTTCTCTCGCTGCATTTTGAGCAGCTTCACAATTACCCAGTTCGTTATGTGCGTGTGCCAGCCTGAACCAGGACTTAGCATCTTTTGGATTTAATGCAACCCCATTTTCTAAATTGTCTACTGCCTCTTCAAATTGGTTCAATTCTGTATACACAATTCCCAGCAATAAATAACTTTTTGAATAACTTGAATCAATCTTGGTGGCAGTATTTAACACTTCAAATGCCTTAGTATATTCTTTCAAACCAATATAGATTTCGGCCAAACTGGAATAGGCTTTCACATAACTGGAGTCAATTTCAATTACCTGATTAAATGCATCAAGAGCACCTTCCTTGTCTCCCCCCTTGGATCTTGCTAATCCTAAGGCAAACCAACATTTAAAAAAATCTGGTTTAATTTTCAAGGCATTCAAGTAGGATTCGATCGCGCTTGAAAGATTTCTCATCTTTGCCTCAATAACCCCAATCTGGTAATATGCCCTATAAAAATTATTATCCATTTCAAGGACACGATAATAGGCAGACAACGCTCCTTCTAAATCTCCACGACGATAGGCGTTGTTTCCATCATTAAAAATATTTCTTGTAACATTGGCTATCGCTGACTGTGCTTTTTCATGAAGCGAATTCAACTCAAGTGTTTTATGAAAATAATGTACTGCTTCATCAAAATCCTTTTCTCTGAATTTTACTAACATCACTCTGCACACATTCTCTAATTCATTCAAATTCATTTACACTTTGGATTCATTCTCTCATTCCACGCCTCGCACACCTCAAGCCTTCCTCCTTTTAGTGCACGGGTGCCATCATTCATACTGGTATTGATTTCATTCATTTTATTAAAAGTATCTATATACTGTTCACGATCTACTTCCACAGCATCCCGTATATAATTTTGAGCTTTTTCCATATTCCCCAATCTGAGATTTAACTGAGTCAATTGAAACATGGCGGGTGCATATGTATTATCTAATTCCAGAGCTTTATTAAAAAGAGAATCTGCTTGTACAAAAGCACCTTCTTTTATTTTTTCCTGCCCTTCAGATAATAATATTTCTGGGGATTGTGCGAAAATAAAACCACCGATAACTATGAAAAGAAGTATACTTTTTACACGTTTTTTCATTTATTTTTCCTCACTTTGAACTTGTGCCGAAGGCCGGATTCGAACCGGCACACCCTTTCGGACACTACCCCCTCAAGGTAGCGTGTCTACCAATTCCACCACTTCGGCAATTCATTTATGTTAGAGCAAATGCTCCAAACCAATCAAATCTCTTAAGTTTGAACTAATGATCAAAT
>JYMV01025421.1_pt1 | contig 16147 bp, 12 predicted proteins | sample 338911 | NCBI WGS metagenome assembly JYMV01 (sample SAMN03354496, study PRJNA234377) | hydrothermal vent metagenome | biome: Deep sea; feature: Hydrothermal plumes at the Eastern Lau Spreading Center, Western Pacific Ocean; material: Seawater | place: Tonga | collected 2009 | depth 2000 m m
CTGACGCGAAACGGGGGTCATCGGCGAAGTGGCCCTTCCAGTCGGCCATCACTTCCTCGTCTGGAAGCCAGTCGATGTACTCCGGCGGATCGAATGCTCGGTAGCGCTTCAAGGTTCGAGTTCCTCTGCAATCCAATCTGCTGCCAGCCCCTGAGCCCTCTCGAGATATTGGTTCGGCCCCTCGAAGGGATGGGCTCCGCCGAAGGTGTGTCCAGCATCGGGAATGGTGATGCGACGGCAGCGGGAATGGTGGCACCAGCTGCGAAGCCGGTCAGCCTCATCGACGGAGACCGCCTCATCCGCTTCACCGTGGATGATCAGCATCGAAACGGGTCGAGCTCGCATCGCCTCCTCGAGGGAGTATCGGCTGGAATTTTCCTCGTAATCGTCGAGTACCCCGACATCGATGTGGAGAACCTGACCGGTCCGCGAGTTGATCACCTCTCTCCGGCCCGATCTGCGCCACGCCTGGATCTCCTGGGGAGAAACAGCAAAGAGGCGAGAGGGCGTAGCAAGGGTCACAACGGTCCTGACAGCTGGCTCCTCGGCGGCGACGAGAGCCGCGACGATCCCCCCGCGAGAGTGACCGACGAGGGCGAGTTCCGAACGAACTCTGGCCGGGGGAACTCCCCAGTTCACCGGATCCTCGAGGACCGCCTTGACGTCCTCGATGTCGTGAGAAAGCGTGTTTCGTGAGAACTTCTCCGGCTCGTCGTGGTCGGTGAGAGAGGGGCCGACCCCCGACATCGAGAAGTTGATCCGATGGACGAGGAAGCCGCGTTCAGCGAGACCTTCGCAGAACCACGGCCAGCACCCCCAGTCCTTGAACCCCTTGAAGCCGTGGCAGAAGAGGACAACAGGCAGGGGGCCGGAGATTCCCGTCGGCTCGTGGAGGGTGCCGCGCACCGTCCTGTCACCGCCGACCTCCACCTCGTAGTGGTGGCAGAGAACCTCCCCTTCCTTCACTGCCCACCTCCCCCCGAGAGGATCCGCTTCACTGCATCCTCGAGGGAGAGCTGGAACTGCTCGCCACTCTCCATCACCTTCAGTTGCAGAGTCCCGGTGCGTTCCTCTTCCTCGCCAATCACCGCGGTGTAAGGAATCTGGAGGTTGTTAGCGAACTGGAACTGCTTCTTGAGCTTGGCTGCGGTCGGGTAGAGAAGTGCCGAGATCCCTGCGTCTCTCAGGCGCTGGGCGAGTTGAACCGAACTCCGGGCCTTGGATTCGGAGAACTGGACCACCAGGACATCGGCGGGAGAACTCTTCTGGGCGAGGATGCCCATCTCCTTGAGAGCGCTGAAGAGGCGATCCACCCCCAGGCTGATTCCAATCGCCGGGAACTCCTTCCCCGAGAGGGAACCGATCAGTTGATCGTAGCGCCCTCCGCTGAGAACACTGCCGTAATCACTCATATCATCCAGGAACGTCTCGTAGATGATGCCGGTGTAGTAACTGAGGCCCCTGGCAATGGTCACATCGATCTTCACGTGGTCGGAATACCCTGCACCGTCGACGAGAGCAAAAACCTCCTCGAGACGGCCCAGCGGCTCGGCAGCCTCCTCACCCAACTCTTCACCGAGGCGCCCGAGAATTTCCGAGGTCGAACCGCTGTCACCGGCGAGAGCGAGGAGAGCGTCCACCTTCTCGCCACCAAGACCGAGGAGGCGGTCGATCTCCACCTTGAACCTGTCTGGCCCGATCTTCTTCAGTTTGTCGAAGGTGCGCAGAAAATCCCTTTCTGCCTTCCCGCCCTCGATTCCGAGCCAGGCGATCATCGCCGCAAGGATCCCGCGGTGACCGACACGGAGCGAGTATCCGGTCACCCCGAGGGCGTCGAGAAGGAAGCAACCAATCAGCAACATCTCCGAATCCGCAACAGCGTTGTCGACCCCTACGAGGTCGACGTCGCACTGGAGAAACTCGCGAAATCTCCCCTTCGCCGGCTTCTCTGCTCTCCACACCGGAGCGATCTGGTAACGGCGGAAAGGCATCTGAAGGCCTCCGTGCTGGGCCATCACTCGAGCGAGAGGCACGGTGAGATCGTAACGGAGGGCAACATCGCGCTCGCCATGATCGAGGAACCTGTAGAGGAGCATCTCCTCCTCGTCGCCGATCTTGCCGAGCAGGACCGATGCGTACTCGAGAGCGGGTGTCATCAAAGGAGGGTATCCGTGGAGCTCGAAAACACGGCGGATGGTGGCCAGCATCTGGTCCTTCGCGAGCATCTCCTCGGGAAGGTAATCTCGAAAACCACGCAGCGTCTGGGCCTTCATCGCTCCTCCAACCTCCCCCGCCGTGGGATCGAGGCAGGATGGGACGCCAACGCCCTGATCGCAAGCAGAACGACCAGCTCGAGGTCAGGGAAGCTAGCCGATGATGCCCAGCTCCTGCCCAACTTCGCGGAAGATCGCAATCGCACGCTCGATCTGCTCTGTGGTGTGAGCAGCAGATACCTGCACCCGGATCCGGGCCTGCCCCCGGGGAACGACGGGGTAGGAGAACCCGACGACAAAGATCCCGCGGGCGTTCATTCTGTCGGCCATCTCCATCGTCTTGATCTCATCACCGAGCATGATCGGAATGATCGGATGGCCTCCAGAGGCGATGGAGAAGCCTGCTTTCGTCATTCCCGCACGGAAGACCCGGGTGTTTTCCTGGACCTTCTGCACCCTCTCCGGCTCCCGTTCGATCAACTCGAGCACCTTGATACCTGCAGCCACGACCGGAGGTGCAACCGTGTTGGAAAAGAGGTAGGGACGCGAGCGCTGCCTGAGCATTTCGACGATCTCCGAGTGGCCGGCGGTGAAGCCACCGGAAGCACCCCCGAGAGCTTTTCCGAGAGTGCTTGTGATGATGTCGACTCGCCCTTCGACGCCACAGTGCTCGGGAGTGCCTCGGCCGGTCGCGCCGACGAAACCGGTCGCATGGGAGTCGTCGACGCAGAGGAGTGCATCGTGTTTCTCGCACAGGTTACAGATCTCCTCGAGAGGCGCGACGTCGCCATGCATGCTGAAGACGCCATCGGTGACAACGAAGCGAGTCCCGGCACTGGAAGCCTCCTCGAGACAGCGCTCGAGGTCGTTGATGTCGGCATGGGAGTAACGGAATCTGCTCGCCTTGCAGAGACGAACTCCGTCGATGATGCTCGCGTGATTGAACTCATCGGAGATCACTGCATCCTCGGGACCGAGGATCGTCTCGAAGAGGCCGCCGTTGGCATCGAAACAAGAGGTGTAGAGGATGGCGTCGTCGAGCCCGAGGAAGCCGGCGATTTTCTCCTCGAGTTCCTTGTGGATGTTCTGGGTGCCGCAGATGAAGCGAACCGAGGAGAGCCCGAATCCGTGGCTGTCGAGGGCACTTCTCGCCGCTTCGACGATTTCAGGGTGGCACGAGAGGCCGAGGTAGTTGTTCGAGCAGAAATTGAGCGCCTCGCCATCGACAGTCTCGATTCTCGCTCCCTGGGGACTGGTGATGATCCGCTCCGCCTTGTAGAGACCCGCATCGCGAATCTGCTGCAGTTCGGAGACGAGTTTCTCGCGATTGCTGTACACCCCGGCCTCCTCTGGTTACTCGTCGATGGCTGAAGGGAACATGACGATCTTTCCACATTCCCCACTCTGGATCAGGTCGAATGCCTTGCCGAAATCTTCGAGAGGGAATTTGTGTGTCACCAGCGGCCGGAGATCGAGACCCCCCTGGAGCAAGCGTGTGGCCTCGAACCACGTCTTGAAAATCTTCCTGCCGATGATCCCACGAATACGAGCACCCTTGAAGATCACATCCCTGGCGACATCGATGGAGAGGCGCTCTTTGGGAACTCCAAAGAAGCGAAAATCCCCTCCCCTCGCCAGGCACTTGAAGCCATCCTCCACAGCATTCGGGTTTCCCGACATCTCGAGGACCACATCGGTACCGTGGCCACCGGTCAACTCTCTGATGAAGTGCGGAACATCGGTTTCCAGGGGATTGGCGACCTGATCTGCGCCCATCTTCCTCGCGAGTTCGAGACGGTAGGGCTGAACATCGATAGCGACCACCGATGACGCACCGCAGATCTTCGCAATTGCCACAGCGAAGAGTCCGGTGGGGCCACAGCCAAATACGGCGACGTCCTTGCGCGAGAGATCAGCAATGAGGGTCGCATGGACCGAGTTCCCCAGGGGCTCCTGAAGCGTCGCGATCTCTGGGGGGATATCGCGCGAGGTCTTCCAGATGCATCGCTGGGGCATGGCGATGAAGTCGGCGAAGGCTCCGTCGCGATGGATGCCGATGATCTCCTCGTTCTCGCAGATGTGGCGGTTGCCGATCTTGCACTGGTAGCAATCGCCACAGAAAACATGGCTCTCCGCTGCCACGAAGTCACCAGTTTCGATTGTCATCACCTTTGCGCCGACCTCGACCACCTCACCACAGAATTCGTGTCCAATGGTGAGCGGCTGGACGACCTTGCTCCGAGCCCAGGCATCCCAATTAAAAATGTGAAGATCGGTTCCACAAATCGAGGTCGCCATCACCCTGACGAGGACCTCATCAGGCTTGATCGTGGGGATCGGTTTCTCGACCAGATGAAGTCCTGGCTCTGGACCGGTCTTGCACAGGGCTCGCATCATTTCCGGCATAACTCCTCCGAAATGCTCCTCGCTGGAACTCGATATTTGCCTACCACGCCGTCGACGGCGCCCGTCATGCCAAAGAGCCCCAATGGTAACGAAGCGGTCACGCCCAAGGAAGGAGTCAGAGCGACGATTCCTCCTTCTTTGGAATTCCCAGGACCTTCTGCCAACGACCTTTACAACTTCGAGAGCAGTCCCCATCCTGTTCCCATGACATCATTCGATCGAATCCACTGGCGAGCCACGAAGATCGTTGCCACCCTCGGTCCTTCCTCCTCAACACCGGAGATCCTCCGACAGTTGATCACGGCCGGAATCGACGTTGCCCGCATCAACGCATCTCACGGCAACCATCAGGAGCACTCCAGGTTGATCGCAAGCATTCGCAAGATCTCGGCCAAACTGGGGAGACCGGTCGGAGTCCTCTTCGACCTCCAGGGCCCAAAGATCCGCCTCGCAGACTTCGAAGGCGGCTTCCGGCGCATCGAGCGAGGGGATGAAATCATCCTGGCAGTGGGACGCCCCGCCGAGGATGGGGAGATCGGCAGCGATTACGACCTTCTCGACCAGGACGTCAAGATCGGCGACCCTCTTCTCATCGATGACGGCAACGTCAGTTGCGAGGTGATCTCCGTCGAGGCGGGGACGGTCGTCTGCAGGGCTGAGAATGGCGGCAAGCTCCGACCCCGCAAGGGGATCAACCTTCCCGAGAGTTCCGTCTCGGCCTCTGCATTCACCGACCGCGACCGGGAGGACACCCTCTTCGCCATCTCCCAGGGTGTCGACTACATCGCCCTCTCCTTCGTCCGCAAGGCGGCTGACGTCCTCGAATTGAAGCAGGTGATCGAAGATACCGGCGCCAGAACTCCCATCATCAGCAAGATCGAGAAGCCTCGAGCGATCGAGGAACTCTCCGAAATCCTCGATGTCTCGGTCGGAGTGATGGTCGCTCGGGGGGACCTCGGGGTCGAGATGCCAGCACCGCAGGTGCCGGTGCTCCAGAAGCAAATTATCAGGGAATCACGGGCAGCAGGCAGGCCGGTTATCACCGCCACCCAGATGCTCGACAGCATGACCCGCAACCCGAGGCCGACACGAGCCGAGGCGAGCGACGTGGCCAATGCGGTCCTTGACGGAACCGACGCCGTGATGCTCTCCCAGGAAACCGCCGTCGGCAAGTATCCCGTCGAATCGGTGCAGATGATGGCAGACATCATCACCCACACAGAGAAGTCAATCCCGAGATCCCTCACCAGGTTGCGCCAATCGGAGAATGCGGTCAACTCCACTGCCGAGGCGGTCGTCGATGCCGCATGCCAGGTCTCCCATCATCTCGACGCCCATGCCATCGTCGCATTCACCCGCACCGGCAGCACCGCTCTGCTCGCCTCCCAGCGGCGCCCCCAGCGGCCGATTCTCGCCTTCACCTCCAGCCCAATGGTGCGCGACCAGTTGACCCTCGCCTGGGGTGTCCGCCCCTACTGGCTCCCGAGCGCACGGACCACCGACGACCTGATCAAGGAACTCGACAGGGTTCTCGTCGCCGATGACCTGGCATCCCCGGGGGACCGACTGGTGCTGCTGTTGGGCGCCCCCACCTACCGGATGGGCAGCACCAACCTGATGCTCGTCTATCCGGTCGGATCGTGGGCTCCCCTCGAAGGACTGCCCCCCTTCGAGGATGAGGACGAGTAGTCCTCTCGCTTCGCCGTCACTCTCCCCAGATTTCCCGGAAGGTCTCGATGGTCGCCGGAGCATGACCGGCGTAGTGATTGTTGAAGAAACCATAGACGTCAACGCCCATGCTGCGTGCATCCCTCAGGATCGGCGCCCACTCGCGCAGGCGATCGGAGCGGTCGATCACCTGGCTGTCCCAACTGGTCGTGATCTTCTCGATCCTCTTGCGATCGCCGAGAAAACGGAAGTAGGCGAAGTCCGTACTCGGCCCCTCGCAGCGCATCGCCCACTGCTGCGGGTCGGGCATCCACGCCTGATCGACCCAGGCAAGGGCCACTCGATGGCTGCGACAGATCTCGTTGAGACGCCTACCAACCCAGTTGGCGTTGCGCACCTCCACCACATAACGAAATCCCTCGGGCAGGGTGGCCAGGAAACCGTCGAGCCTCTTCATGAAGGGCTCCTGTGATTCGAACGCGTTCCTGTTGAAGTAAGGAAACTGGAGAAGAAGCGGTCCGAGCCTGTCGCCGAGCAGGGCCATCGTCTCGATGAAGAGATTCATCTCTCCAGATGCATCTTCGAGGACCTTCTCGTGGGTGATGACCCGGGGAACCTTGGCAGCGAAGACAAAACCCTCTGGAGTTCGGTCGCGCCAGCCGAGAACTGTGCTCTCCCTGGGCATGTGATAGAAGGTCGCGTCGATCTCGACAGTGTCGTAAACGGTCGAGTAGTGGCGGATGAAATCGATGGAAGCGGTTTTCTCCGGATAGAAGACACCCCGCCAGTCCTTCGCTGACCACGAAGAGGTCCCGAGGCGGATTCCCCGATCTCCCTCGAACATTGTCAACCTCCGTCATCGACGCCCTTGACCCTCCGCCATCGCCGCCCGCATGATGCCAGGATCTGGGGAAGGGGGGGAGATGGTTGAAGGCGACGCCCTCGAAAAGATGCGCGCCCTCGAGAGGCTCCGGTCGGTCGAAACACGCCTGCTGGAGAGGGTCGATCCTCTCCGACGCTGGCTCATCAGCGACCTCGAAGCCCATTGCGCCAGGTGCGCCGTTGAACCCCTTCCCGTCGAGGTCATCGCCCTCCTTGGGCAGCCAGAGGCATGGTGGCGGGCTCCCGCTCCCGACAGCGGCGCGCAGACTCCTGCCAGCACTCTGCTGCGATTTCCTGTGATCGGCGAAGCGCTCGCACTGCTGGCGGTGGCCTGTCCTCGCCCCTACCACCCCTCCCGGAACGCCCACGGTGGAATCGAACTGGGGCCTCTGGTCGATCCAGCGATGGAACTGTTGCTCAAGAGAGAGGACCTCGTCCGGCGGGCGGGAATCAACGGCTGACTGAGCAGACTCAGGAATCCTTCAGCGCCGCGATGGCGTCGGGGTCGTAAGCGACGATTCGACCGGCAAGAGCGCTGGCAGCGACGGTGATGGGGCTTGCCAGGTACATCTGACCCGGCCCCGAACGACCGGGGAAGTTCCGGTTGATGGCGCTGATGCTCACCTGGTCGGGGCTCCTGCTGACGCCCGGGCCGGCGTTGATACAGGCGCCGCACGAGGGCTCGATCAGCTGCGCCCCGGCATTCTCGAACAGTTCAAGGTAACCCATCTCGTGACAGTATTGCTTCACCTCCTGGGATCCGAATTGGATCCAGAACTCGACCCCTTCCTTGACCCGTACTCCGTGCTCGAGACCATGACGGAGGACCTCGGCATACATGTCCATGTCCTCCTTCTTGCCGGCGGTGCAAGAGCCCCCGTAGGCGATTTCGATGGCGACCTCCTCCTCGAGAGAGGAAATCTCGACCCCGTTCCCGGGGTCACCGGGGAGGGCCACAAGCGGTTCGAGCGCCGCGACATCGATTTTTATTTCGTGGCAGTACTGGGCACCGGGGTCGGAGAAGAGCCCGGAACACATTTCCTTCACCTCGGATGGATCGAGACCACGCTCGCTGACGAGGTAATCGACCGTCTTGTCATCGGGAGCGACGATTCCGCTGAATGCACCGACCTCCGCGGCCATGTTGGTCATCGTCGCACGCTCATCGATGCCAAGCGCCTCGACCGCCTCCCCGCAGTACTCCACCATCTTGCCGATGGCGTGGCCATCCCTTACGTAGTCGGTCCTCAGGATGGCAAGCATCATGTCCTTGGCGGTGATTCCTGCGGGGCGAATGCCGTGAACTTCGACACGTACAGTTTCGGGGACATAGGAGTAAACATCCCTGGTGATCCAGGAATTGAAGATCGCCGTCGTTCCGACTCCAAAGGCGACGCAGCCGACCGCACCGGAGTGAGGGGTGTGGGAATCGCTGCCCACGATCAACTGCCCGGGAAGGGCGTAGTCCTGGAGGATTTTCGAGTGGCAGATCGCCTCGGAGCCACCGTGTTCCGTCTCGCCGTGGAGCTTGATTCCCTGCTCCCTGGAAAACTCCTCCTGCTTGATTCGCAGCTGGTCGGCGACCTCCAAGAGCCCCTGCGCTCGCCGTTCGGGAGTCATCGCCATCGCAAGAAATGTCAGATGGTCCCGGAAGAGAACGATTGAATGAGGATCGTTGACCGATTGCCCCGGACCAACCTTCTGTTCGAAGAAACTCGCGGCCATCGGCGTGACGTATTCGTGGCTGAAACGAAGGTCAGTTCTGAAAAATCCGGCATCACCAACGGCGATGTCATCGCAGCCGATCTTGCCAACTGCGAGATCGACCACTCGGCTGCGGGCGAAGACCTTCTGGGTGATCGTCTGCGGCCCATCTGCGCCGCCGGGAGCGGGAAGGTCGACCTTGCCCTGAATCCGGGCGACATTGAACTCGAAGAGCCCCCCCCACTCGATGATCTGTCGCGTGACCGCATCCTTGCCATCGGTGAAGACAGAGAGAGGAATCGACTCGCCACTGGTGATTCTGTCGATCACCGAGAAGTCGGTGCAGGTGAGAAGACCGAGGTTGTCGCAGTTCTGCTGGTAAATGCGTTCGATATTCTCCGCCACGACGACCTGGATTCCGGCACACAGTTCCGCATAGGGAGATGCCTCACGGCTGGAACCCTTGCCGCGGCGCTTGCCACTGACGCTGACTCCAAACCCCCCCTCTTTGACGGAACAACGGCCGATGGGGAACTTCTCTCCTGCACGAAATCCAACGTAAGGAAAATCGCCGAGGGTCTCATCGAAGTAGTAGCAGACCCAGGATGGGGTGATTTCATCGGTAGAGATGTCGTCGCGCAGGGGAATGCCGTGACCTGTTGGAAAGTCCTCCCCTGCGAGCTGACGCTCGATAGCTTCGGGGTCATCGACGAGGAAGAGAACCCGGCCTTCGACGGAAATTTCATCCCGCCGCCGGTGCACTTCTCGATTTCTCAGGGTGTCAACGAGACCTGACATCTGTCCATCTCCTCATTTCGAATTCCTGGGGACCCGTCGGGATCACGGGTGCTTCAGCCAGCCTCGGCGGTCGGAGGTGAGATCGACCCACCGCTCGCGCACCCATTATCTGCTGTCGGCCTGCCCGGATCAACGGATGTGAAGATGTTTCCCCCCGTTCACGACCTCAGGAGGCGTCGACAGGGATTCCCTCACCACCGAGTTTGGTGCGGGCATCGGCGTAGGCCTCGAGCAGTGAGTTTCGGATCAGCGCAACACGGTCGCTGTGACCGCAGAATGCGCCCTTGGCTCCGTTGAGCGCCAGGATCTCGAACTGATCGATTCCGATTCCGAAAACCCGCTGGGCAAGATCCCATTCGCTGCTGAGAGTGGTTGCGGACATCAGGTAATTGTCGACGTTGAGAGTCACCCGGTAACCCTCCTGGAGAACCCTGAGAAAGGGGTGCTCCTTCACATCCTCGATTGCGCCGGTGTGGAGATTGGAACTGAGGCACATTTCGAGGGAGATCCTCTTGTCCAGGATGTACTTCGCGAGTGTGCCTCCCGAGAGTTGACCACCATGGTGCTCGGCGAAGTCCTCGACCAGCCTTGTCGCATGACCGATCCGGTGCGCACCGCAGTACTGAATCGCCTGCCAAATCGAGGAGATCCCGAACGCCTCTCCAGCATGGATGGTGATGTTGAAATTGCAGCGCCGGAGATACTGGAACGCCTCGATGTGCTTCTTCGGCGGGTGGCCGCTCTCATCCCCGGCGAGGTCGAACCCGACGACACCACGATCGCGAAAATCGACCGCGAGTTCCGCCATCTCCAGTGAAATCGCAGGATCCATGTTGCGCAGGGCACAGACGATGACGCGAGCATCGATCCCCGTCTTCTCACAGCCGCGATGAATCCCTCCGAGAACCGACTCCATCACCTGTTCGAGGTTCAATCCTCCCTGGATGTGGAGGATGGGGGCAAAGCGGATCTCTGCGTAGACGACTCCATCGGCGGCAAGATCCTCGACCCGTTCCAGAGCGATCCGGCGGAGTGCTTCGGTGTCCTGTGTGAGGGAGCAGGTGATCCCGAATCCCTCGAGATAGAGGGGAAGGCTGCCACGGTTCGCCCCGCGAAAGAACCAGGCCTCGAGCTCTTCCGGATCGCTACTGGGAAGCTCGATCTTCCGTTCCCGGGCGAGTTCGATGATCGTCAGGGGGCGCAACCCGCCATCGAGATGATCGTGCAGGAGCACCTTCGGCAATCCACGAATCGTTTCCAGATCCAGACCCACCGGGTTCTCTCCCGTCATTCTTCCCCGTCTCTCACCGGTACTGCACCGGGATTCTCTTCCATCTTGTCCTCATCGACGTCGCTGTCCAGCCCGGGGAACTCGGAAGTGAAGTCGACCCCCTCGAGTTCCCCCTGTTCCATCAGAATCAAGCGGGTGACCTTGTCCACCCTCGACCGTTCGGCAGCGGGAACCCGCGCCCAAATTTCAGCCTTGAGCCCGATCCCGATGCTGGCCGAAGGAGCCCTCAGGAGCCCACGAAGAGCGAGCCTGCGCACCTCGCTGATGTCAGGGGCGGCTCCCCGGGCGAAAAGTTCCGCGTGAAGCAGGAGGGCCAATCTCGAAGTCCGTTCGATCCCCATCGGGTCCCCGCCGCTGACTCCATCGAGGATTGCCTGGCCGAGCATCCCGACGATCCTGTCGCCGGGTTCCTGGTCGGAGGAGAGGGAGATTCTCACCTTCTCCTCGACCCAGCGATCGAGGCTCCAGGTCTTCTCGCTGTCATCGACACCCAGTTCGCGCAGCGATTCGCGGCACCTCATCGCGCTCTCATCGTCTCCCTGGCGCCAGGCCGCGAGCGCGGCCCTGACCAGGAGCGTGCGGAAATTCTCTCGATAGGGGCGCGGAACCCCCTCGGACTCCGGGTCGGTGAAGGTGGTCCGGACGACCCGAAAGAGGCTGTCGAGCAGGCGCCACTGAGGGAAGGTCCTGTAGATGCCCGCGGCTTCATCGAAATGGAGGCGCCCCGACTGGACCAGCTGCTGGAGACCGATCTGAGCGCCGGAATCGAGCATCGCCGGGTAGAGCTGGGAGGGGAGGAGGGGCTTCTCACCGGCGCCCTCCGAACCTCTCGAATCCTCGCTGACGAGAGTCCCCCTCACCGACCAGTAGATGGCGTGGGCTCCAGGGAGCCGCCAGTCGATGGGACCGAGGATCGTGACCAGGTCCGACATCAGCTCGGGGTCCATCCTGTGACGACCCTCGAGGATATGGCGTCGGAAGAACGCCTCGAGGATCAGTAGATCCTCGCGGGAAATGCCGTCGATCCGTACTTCTTCCTCGAATCGCGCCAGATTCCAGCCGTCCGCCAGCAGTTGGGGATCCTCGAGTTGGGCGCTGATCGCCTTCTCGACGCCGGCGAGCGCGGGCCGTTCCTCGATCAGTTCGGTGATCGATCGTGGAGCAACACTCGCCATCTTCAGTTCCTTCACAGCTCCGTCGACCCCGCATGAAGGACCCAGGATTCCGTTCCAGATCCTCGCTACCTGCCACTTGTAGTATCGGTGCATCTCATCGGTATTCTCGCCCAGTTTGAACCAGAAGAAGTAACTGAGTTGGCGGTGGATCTCCCGACTGCGCGGATTTGATTGCAACCCGCGGTCGCGCAGCAGGGAGATCCCTGCATCGACCCAGGTCCAGCGCTCGGCGGGATCGCGAGCGTCGAGAGCGATGTTGAATGCCAGGTTCCACGCCTGGAAATTCCACACCTTCGGAAAATGTGGTTGGAGCCGTGTGATCCAGTCGGCGAGTTGCATCGCCTCGTGTACCTCTCCCTTCTCGAGGAGATTCTGGGCGCGCAGCCACAGAGCATCGATCGCCCAGCCCCTGAAACTCCCGAGAGCCTGCTGGAGCATCCTCACATCCGCGGGTACGCCGGTGGAGTCGGTGCTCTTCCAGGTGAGGTTGTCGCGACGCCTCAACTCATCGATGGGCCCGACGAGTCCCGCGGCCGCCAGCCACAGCGCAAAGGCCAGGATCAGGGAGGGTGAGATCCTCATGGGGATGCTCCCCCCAGTTCGCGGCGGCGGAGGAGCCACCGACCGGCGAAGAGGGAGAGCCCGGTCCACAACAGGCCGATGACTCCGAGGCAACGAAGGACGTCACTCCCGGGAACGAGGATTCCCGTCGAGACGGTCGATGATGCGTCGTGGCGCTCCCAGTCGGAGAGGGCAACGACAACCCACTCACCGATGAGAGCAAGAGCTTCCAGCACCTCCTTACCGAAACTCCTTGGGACCTCCTGGCCATGGGAGTGAGCGTGGGCAACTTCGGTAGACCCGTCGATAACGAGAAGGCTCCCCGTCGACGCAGTGACGAGGAAGATGAAGAGTGAGAGGGTCGCAACAGGAAATCCGAGAACTGTCACCGCCACCGTCGACAGGGCAGCCGTGAATGCAAGACGCAACCAGAGCATCAGGGAACTTCGAGCGATGTTGGCCGCGAGGGAGTCATCAGGAATCCGCAGGCGGATGGAATCTCGCCCCGCCCACAGGATTGCGGGCAGGTCGACACCCTCCTCGACCGCCCCCTTGAAGGCGATTGTGATCTCCAGCGGCTGCTCGACCGGCCCAGCTGGAAGCGGGATCTCGGTCAACTCGGCATTGCCGACGATGGCGCCGTGGATTTGGTCGCCGCTGAGGATCTCGAGGACCGCCCCGATCGAGCGGTGTGTGGATCTTCCGAGGTAAGGGCGCAACGCCAGCACCGACCCCTCGGGAAGTCGGGGTGGGACTTCGAAGCGGTAGCTTCTCTCAGAGCCCGGTTGAATGCTCCTCGCCGAGCGGCTGAGCGCTCCTCTTGCCCGTTGCTTCGCCTCATCCGCCGACAGGGAATCCCATCTATCAGGGTCCGTTACCCTTCCCCGTTCGAGGAAATCCGCCACCTGCTCGTCAGTCACCGCCGGCAGGAGCGGCTCCACCACGCGGTCAGCCGCGGGAATGGCATCGAGATGATCCTCCCCCGCACACCTTGGAATCAGCACGAGGAGAAGGGAGATGGCGACGGCGAGAAGAACCCCATCGATCAGGACGAGTCCGAGCCATTTCCCGAGCAGGTACCTCCCCCGCCCGACCGGCTTGGTCAAGGTGACATCGAGTCTTCTTGCTGCGATCTCCTCGGAGAGGCTGCCACAACCGAGCAGGACCGTGAGGGTCATCAAAACAACGGAGATCCACGCCTGCCCGTACTGCAAGAGGCTCTGTACGCGATACTCGACGATCCGATTCTCCGACAGGAGGTCGGGAAGTGCCAGGAGTCCGGCAAAGAGGATCAGCAAGGCGATGGGGATGGCACCGCGGCGCATCCCCTCGGCGAGGAGTACCCGGGCGACGGCACCGATGGCTCCCACAGAACGCAGGAGACGATCACTGAGGTGAAGAGCGACGCCGGAAAGGAGAGAAGCGCCGAGCAGGAAGAGAAGGAATTCGACGGGGCCAGTCACGAGGAACCTTCGGCACTCTCTGAGGAATCCCCGCCATCGGAACGGCCCTCGGCGGGGCCACCATCCCCCTCCTTGGTCAGGAACGAGGCGAGTTTTCCCCCACCTGTCACGCCGGAATTCTCAGTTCCGGAATCTCTCGCCTCCTCGACAATCTCGAGGAATCGGTCCTCGAGGCGCCGACGGGCGGGGGCCACCTCCTCGACCTCGATCCCGGCCTCGACCACTGCTTCTCTCGCCAGGCGGAGGGTCTTCGTCGTCGCACCGGAAGTCAGCCACTCGAGACGGTCATCTCGCACCAGGATCTTCGAAACGCTTCCCACCTCCTGGATCCTGCCTCCGTAGAGGATCGCAACCCGATCACAGATCTCCTCCATGTCGGCGAGAAGGTGACTGCTCACCAGCACCGACTTGCCATTGTCGCGCAACTTACCGATGAGGTCCTTCACCTGCCGCGTCCCGATGGGGTCGAGGCCGCTGGTCGGCTCGTCGAGAATCAGCAGCTCGGGATCGTTGATGAGGGCCTGAGCGAGACCAATCCGCCGCTGCATCCCCTTGGAGTACTCGCGCAGGGGACGATCCGCAGCTCCCTCCAGCCCGACCATCGCCAGCAATGCGGAAACTCTCTCTGCTCTCACCGATGGGGAGAGGCCAAAGAGGCGCCCGTAGAAGTCGAGGGTCTCACGACCGCTGAGATAGGGATAGAAACACGACTCTTCTGGCAGGTACCCCAGGCGCGACTGCGACCGGGGATCTCCCGGCGGATGGCCCAGCACCCGGACCTCTCCCCCGCTGGGAAAGAGGAGGCCCAGGAGCATCTTGATCGTCGTCGACTTTCCCGAGCCGTTGGGCCCCAGAAGGCCAAAGACCTCCCCTGAGGCGACGCTGAGATCAACTCCATCGACGGCGACGACGCGCGGACGCAGCCAGAAGTCCCGGAAGACCTTGCGCAAATTTCTGCAGTCGATGGCGAGGGACGAATCCAACGTCGAAACCACCCTTCCGGTGACGACCCCTTCACGAGCCACTGCCATTGACGATACTCTACATCAGCAAGAGCGTGGTGGAACGGATGGAACCATGATCGACGCCAGCAGGACGGTACCGAGGAAAGGAGGGGTCCAGCTCTCCGTCAAGCAGTCCCTCGAGATCGCCCTGTCGACAGCGAGGGAATCCTGGCGCCAGTCCTTCCACTCCGTTCTCTGTTACCTCGGACTGGCGATGGTCGGTCTCACCCCGCTGATCAGCGCATTCGCACTGGGAGACGAGGATCTTCTTCTGCGGGACCTCGGACTCAGTTCTCTCCTTCTCTGCGGACTCCTCCTCAGCGCCTTCACCGCCTCGGCAGCACTCGGAGAGGAGATCCGCAGCCACACCCTGGTCACCGTCCTGAGCAAGCCGGTGAGCCGGACGGCCCTGATCCTCGGCAAGTACATCGGAATCGCCCTCGCCCTCACCACCACCAACCTGATCTGGGCGCTGATGCTGATCCTGGCGGTGGAGCCGGATCCCCGCGCTCTCCTCGGCGGCACCCTGGCGGTGATCGGCGCCACCATCTGGGCGATCTGGAGCAACTTCGAGCGCGCCGTCCCCTTCTCCGCCAGCCTCCACCGGTCCCTGCTGGTGCTCATCCCGGGAGCTTTTCTGTTCCACGTCGTTTCCACCAGCGGCGAGGGGCCGATCTTCTGGACCTTCGATTGGCAATTGCTGTCGGCGATCCTTCTCATCAACGAGGCGACCCTGCTCTTTGCAGCGATCGCCCTGGCAGCCTCGACCCGGCTGCCGCAGGTGGCGACACTGGCGGTGACGCTGCTCTGCTTCCTCCTCGCCTCGGGAGGTGATTCCCTCCTCGGAGATTCTGTAATCGCCCGGCTCTTCCCCGACCTTCAGCGCCTGTGGATCTCCGACGGCCTGCTCAGGGGAGGGTCCATCTCCGGCGACACCGTCGCCCTGGTCTCCGTCTGGACTGCGCTCTTCACCGGCGGAACC
>JYMV01026426.1_pt1 | contig 16145 bp, 17 predicted proteins | sample 338911 | NCBI WGS metagenome assembly JYMV01 (sample SAMN03354496, study PRJNA234377) | hydrothermal vent metagenome | biome: Deep sea; feature: Hydrothermal plumes at the Eastern Lau Spreading Center, Western Pacific Ocean; material: Seawater | place: Tonga | collected 2009 | depth 2000 m m
CTTCGGCACCTTTCTATCATAGATCAAGTGTACGGCGCACCAAGACAACAAGTGCATGGATGGTTTTCACTCTACTTACCAAATTATGCAACCAATCAAGTCTCTATTAGCGGTCACGAAAATTTACTCATGCCATGGACACCACCGGAACTTGCCAGAGCACCTAGTTTTGCTGACACTCGTCATGTTTCAGTCAACATCGATCAGGTTCCGACGTATTTTGATCAACCTTCGAGAGCAACAACTGCCAACTTTCAATTTGATTGGGCTGGTGGGTTGCAGTCTGAAACATATCGGTTACTCATTCGAACTGGAATAAACGAAGAACCACGTGTTCGAACATTAAAGGACGGAACCCCAGTTGGGCTCTCTGGCATTATCGTAAATAAAATGAACGTACCACTTTACGACGTAACTGTTGTGTGGATCACTGATGAAAAAAATACCCCGGCATTGCATGCCAAGGATGATGATGGCAATACCCTTCCATGGATTAAGATGAGTGAAAGTGGAAAACCACTCAACTTGGCATGGTCTTGGCGACTCTCTGCTCAGTGGGAACCCGAAGAACAACTCTCGCTCGATGCATTTATTCCTAAGACTGAAAGTTTAATTACACTTGGAATGGATAAGCGGTATCAACAAGAAAAACGTTGGGATACGTACAGCACTGGTACAGCAATGCCACGACAAGAACGCATCAGGCGTTTAGAGATGCTCGCACTCTATTCCCACTTGAAGCCACCTGTCTACCAGAAACAAGCAGGCAAAACTCAATCACCATCATCCCATAACATCATTCGTAAAGGTGGCAGAAGACTTGATTTTGCTAGTTGGTTTGGCAGACCTTGCATTATTGTTATAGGTTACGAAGAAATAAACCATAGTAGTGGCATGACAATGGTGCGTTGGGTGTATCCTTTAGGAACGGCGCCATGATTCAAACAATTAATCTCACAAGAAAATACGGCGAACTCATCGCACTCGACAATCTCAATTTAGAAATTGCAGCAGGCGAATGTTATGGGTTCATTGGTCCAAACGGAGCTGGCAAAACCACCACAATAAAAATTCTCTCGACTTTACTCAAGCCAACGTGGGGAGAGGCGCGAATTGGTGGAAAAGTCATCGGATATCAAAACGCAGAAATTCGACCGATCATAGGTTACGTTCCTGATTTCATGGGTTCATACGATGACATGCTCGTGAGTGAATATCTAGATTTTTTTGCAAGTTGTTACGGTCTGAGTGGTTCGCAGCGGCACCGCGCAGTTAGTGATGTCCTTGAACTCACTGAACTTGGTTACAAAGCAAACTCGGAAGTGGCGAGTTTAAGTCGTGGTATGAGCCAGCGATTATCAATCGCGAGGGTACTCCTTCATGATCCTGAAGTTTTGTTGCTTGACGAACCAGCTTCTGGATTGGATCCAAGGGCAAGGATTGAAATTCGTGCCTTATTAAAAGAACTTCACCGCATGGGAAAAACAATTCTCATCAGTTCACACATTCTGCACGAACTTGCTGAACTTTGCACAAGTGTTGGTATTATCGAACAAGGCAAATTGCTATTTTCAGGCTCGGTTGAGGAGATTCTCTCTAAAGCGAAGGTCGGACAAATTGTGCACATTGAAGTTACCGAACGGACTGAGGATGCTGCTGCTCTCCTGCGAACTGTCGATGGGATTTCTGTTGTTGACGTAGTTGAAGACAATGGTTCAACTCGAATCGATGTGACAATAAGCGCCGATTCAACTCTTGATCGATCCGAACTTCCAAACCGATTGATTGCTCGTGGGTTTAGAGTCCTTTCAATGCAAGGCGAACAGGTAAATCTTGAGACTGCTTTTATGCGCCTTACCAAGGGATTGGTAAGTTAACCACGTAAGGAACGTACGCGAATTTTTCGTCCTCAACTCGGAGTCACAAGTATAGGTACAATCCCCACATGGCAAAAAAACGTGTCATTTTGCTTGCAGACCACACAAACGCATCCATAGCAACTGAACTTGAAACCCACCTTTGTGATGTTGTCGATTTTGTAGGTGATGATTTGCAAACACCTTGCGATAGTGCCATTGCTGTTGGTGGTGACGGCACGATGATTCACTATGGGCCTCTGCTTGCAAAAGCAAATATTCCCCTCATTGGGGTCAATAGTGGTCGTCTTGGATTCCTTGCCACCTTCGATATCACTTCGTTGATTGAACATCGAGAAGAAGTTTTTTCAGAACGCGCCCAAATGACTTCCGTCATGATGCTTGAAATCAGTGTTGATGGTGCGAAGCCAATCATTGCTATGAACGAAGCGATGATCGCAGCAGGTCACCCATTTAGGATTCTAGAACTCGACCTTTCCATCAACTCTGTAAACGCTCCGACACTCCGTGGAGACGGTATTCTCGTCTCTACCCCAGTGGGCTCAACCGCGCACAATGTTTCAGTTGGTGGTCCAATTGTTGACCCAACCTCGCAGGTCATTGTGCTCACCCCAGTTGCTGCTCATTCCTTAGCAGTGAGACCAATTGTTCTTTCAAGTAATGCGATTGTCAAAGTCACGGTCAATAAAGCCAACGAAGGCACTTCACTTGTTGTCGATGGTCAAGTAAAATGCATTCTCAAGGCAGGCTCTCAAATTGTTGTCAAACAAGCAACGAACATGCTCTCGATTGTTGTGAACCCATCAAATACATATTGGAACACACTCGTGGATAAACTGCACTGGGCAAATCCAACTGAACTTATAGAAAAAACTGATTCTTTATGATTGATCTTAAATTACTTCGCGAAAACCCGCAACGATACATTAATGGAGCAAAAGCAAAGAACATCTCTGTTGATATTTCTATGCTTCTGGACCTTGATGAGCAACGCAGACTTTTGCAACGCCAAAAAGAAGATCTCCGCGCCGAACAGAATCGAATTTCAAAGGAAATTGGACCACAAATTGGAAAATTAAAGGGACAACTCAAAAGTTCTTCAAGTGATGAAAAAGCACAACTAGAAGCACAACTTCTTGAACTTGAATCGAAACCTTCAGCACTCAAAACAGAAATTCAACAACTTGATGATTCGATTGCATCGATTGAACCTGAGTGGAGCGCCTTGCTATCACAAGTTCCTCAACCACCAGACACAGATGTACCAGTAGGTAAATCTGCCGAGGACAACGTGCAGTTGCGAACGTGGTCACCCGATGGATTTGATCTCTCAAAATCGTTTGCTGAAAACCGCGGGTTTGAACCAAAGACTCATCTTGAATTAGTTGACTCACTTGGTCTCGTTGACTTTGAACGCGGCGTAAAAATGGCTGGCACTCGGCACTACATGCTCACTGGTAACGGTATGCGATTGCAACAAGCAATGTTACGATTTGCATTCGATCTCATCACGAACATGTATGGGTACAAACCTATGTCAGTCCCCGTCATTCTCCGTGAAGAGTGTATGGTTGGCACAGGTTTTTTTCCAACCGGACGAGACCAAGCGTACCACATTGAAGAATCAAGTCGTGGATCGGGACACGACCTGTTCCTTGCAGGAACAGGTGAAGTCGGATTGATGGGAATGTACGCCGATGAAATTCTCGATGCAGAAGTATTGCCAATCAAAATGGCAACTGTTTCAACGTGTTTTAGACGCGAAGCAGGTGCAGCAGGAAGAGACACAGCGGGGTTATTTCGCATTCATCAATTTGAAAAGGTTGAACAGGTCGTCATCTGTAAGGCAGATGAAGAAACAAGCCGTGGGCTGCATAAAGACATGATCGCGATTGTTGAGGATCTCCTCCAACAACTTGGCTTGCCCTATCGGCTGTTGCAATGTTGCACCGCTGATCTTGGATCAAAAAATGCCGACATGATTGATATCGAATGCTGGATGCCCGGCCGTGGTGAACTTGATGATCAACACAGACCACTCGGTGATTGGGGTGAAACACATTCCGCTTCACGACTCTACGATTTTCAATGCCGCCGTTTGAACATGCGGTATCGAGATGAAGATGGTAAAAGTGTGTTTGCTCATTCTCTCAACAATACAGTCCTTGCTAGCCCACGAATTTTGATTCCACTTCTTGAAATGCATCAACAAGTAGACGGAACCGTACAAATTCCTGCTTGTTTAGCACCATATATGTCAACCAATCTTCTTGAACCATCGCACGCTTCTGTATGAACAAAGCGGCGATCCCACTTGAAGTTCGCAGACACAAACTTGTAGCAACAGTACGTAACAAACTTCAAGACAATGTGCTAGTTGGCGTAAGCGGAGGCGCAGATTCGACTGGATTACTTCTTCTTTGCTGCGCTGTTGCATTGCAACAATCTTCGACACTCAACGTTGTTGTTGGGCACATCAATCATGGCATTCGGAGTGAATCCGATGCAGAACAGCAGATGGTTGAATCACTTTGTGAAAAACTTGACGTTACATGTATTTCTAAAAAAATTACGGTCGCGCCCATTGATGGTTCTCTTGCAGCAGGTGCGCGTAATGGTCGCTACGGTGCCCTTGCAGAAATCGCGGTGGCGCACAACCTCACACACCTTGCAATTGCACACCATTCGACAGATCAACTTGAAACAATTCTCATGGCACTCTGCCGTGGAGGAGGCCCTCGGAAGTTGGCAGGTATGGCAACCGAAAGACCACTGACTGATCAGATCACTCTAATTCGCCCCCTGCTACACGCTAAACCAAGCGAACTACAAAGGATTTGTTCTATTTCGGGGATTGCATGGTGTAGCGATCCAACAAACAAAGATCCAAATACACCTCGTGGAAGATTACGCCGTGATGTGTTACCCGTGCTACGTGAACTTTGGCCAGCAGCCGATCGACATGCAGCAAACGCAGCACTGATGTTACGAGCAGCAGCAGATGCGCTTGATGCACAAGCACGATTGCATGAGGAATCAAATCAATGGGATCGTAAAACACTCGCCGTTGTACCCCAAGAGATTATTGCAACGGTAATGCACAAGGCTGTTGGCAGCCAAACGCCTTTTGAGACTGTGCAGACAATCGCTGCTGCCATTACAGATGCATCAACTGAACCTCGTGCGTTTCATTGTGGATCAAGTTGCGTCGTCCATGTCACTGCAAACGAGGTTCGTGTTGTTCAATCGTAGACGGCAGGACCAGACATAACAATCTGCCCATCGTCAGCATATGAATATGTCAGTGATCCTCCGCTACTAGACACGACGAAGGGTGCTTGCTGCTTGCTTGAAACAAATACAGAAGCCCCGCCAGTTCCAGAAGCAAGAGTCGGACCAACACCGCGTTCCCACGATGCTACTACTGCGTGGTTTGGAGAATCTAGTCTTGCTACATGGAGGTTGATTCCTTCAGAAAAACCATCGTGACCTACAACTATTGGTCCATACTCTTGTCGAACTTTGACTGGGTCATCCTCAGTCCAAAGGATCGCGTTGGGATTTCCCATACTGACAAAATGCATTTCGGGTAAGTCTTCAATGGCGTTCTGATTCACACCGCAAAATGTTGGACCAATTTCGGGTGTTCCGATTGTCACTTCAACTTCATTTCGATCAGGAAAAACCGTGCACTTGCTTATTCCAGCGAGCGTTCGAATCGTCAATTCGCTTGTGGGCACAAGTTTGCTTCGGTATAAGTGGAGTGCTGCGCAGCGAAGACCGTTTCCACATTGTTGTGCTTCACCACCATCAGCATTAAAAATCTGCATATAAAAATCTGACTCTTCATCACTTGAAAGTACAAGCAAACCATCAACACCTCGCAAGTTGTTCAGGAACGTGGCAGGCGCTCGATCTCCACAGTGAATCAAAAATCTATTCCCCGTGCCATGCATGATGACATCTTCCATCATCAGTTGATCGTCATTGTGCCCAAGTCAACCACAACATGCCCGTGACGATAGTAATCTACATTCATCGTTGTCTTGTTCACAAAGGTGAGTACGAGGCAGTTGGCTCTTGTATTATTCGCATAATTTTTATCCCCCATGCCGGGTCCTGCATGATTCCCATTTCTGTATTTTTGAGCATGGAAGTGAAAGTGAAAGAGTGATGTGTACGCTGCGTCAAACATTTTCTGGGGTGCATCGAATCTCCTGTCATGATTCCGAATCTGTGGCTCAAATTCTTGAATGACATAACGACCTTTTTCATCAAGTTCAACAACACCACCGAATTCTGTTGAAGTATCAAGTCGATCCCGATTGGCATAATCAAAGAAGTGAGCGCGAACTTCGGGCACTTCCATCGCAGCGAGTGCGACTTGTATTGCAATCGCATCGCCCCATGTCAATTCTTGTTTATGTGTTTTAAAAAGTTCACTCAAAGTTGAAACATTACCACCACCTTCATATTCAAAATAATGTTGTCGATCTTTTAATTTTGCTTCTAGTAAACGAACAAGCGAACTTGTTGATGTCGTTGCAAGTTCTGGCCAATGTCGAGCTACAGTTACAGCAATGGGAACATCACGCATTTCAAGTGCTTCGCGGCGGTTAACATCCAAGAGTGCAAGCGCATCCACTGCTTCAATCCAAAAGTTGTTGTGTTCTGGTTTACACAATTCACGGATCCACAAAACTTCTTCCTTGTTTTGCGGAAGAATTCCAAGTTCAGATGACGCCCGTTGCAAATCACACAATAACAAATCGTTTTCTGGAATTGTCGTGCCTGTTAGCAATGCTGTTAATCGATCACGAGCACCAAGCCGTAACAACAATTCCCAACACCGTATGCGGTACCCTTGCTCCCACGATTTGTTTGACGCCAGAAGAGAGTGAAAGATGATGTCAGTCAAAGAATCTTCCCCATACAGAGCAACCATTGCTTTTCGTTCTGGGCGATCTTCTTCATTTTGATACCGAATCTCCTGCTGTGCCCATGAACTAATCAGGGCCTCGTCAAGTTCAACAACTCTTTCTTCACCAATCCACTTACAAAGAAGCTCTATCCATGTCCAGTTGTTCATACGTGGAAGTCGTTGGCGAATCGTTTTTATCACGCCTTCACGATCTACTTTCCAAAGGCGTTTCAATGCCGCTTCACGCGCGTCATTCGTGTACGCTCCAACCCACAACATTCGATGGAGGGTATCTGTGTACTGTGCATCATCTAATCCAACTTGTTCATCGAGCATATCCATTGCTTGAAGGTGAACTGATGCGGAGCGACCTTTTTCTTGCAAAGTAGCGGCTGGATTGTTGATTTTGGGACCACAGCCAAGAAGAACAACACATACAGAAATAATTTTTAGATCCATGGTCGCAGTGTACTCCCCCTCCCTGCAAAGAAACTGACTTCGACGTACTATTTCAATACATGGCTACTGATAAGAGTCAATCACTACTACACGCGAGAGTGCTCGAAGTACTTGAGCTCATCCGCCCTTCAATTCAACTCGATGGTGGTGATATCGAGTTGGTTTCAGTTGATGAGCATGGAGTTGTTTCAATTCGTTTTCTTGGGGCATGCATCGGTTGCCCTTCGAGCGATATGACCCTTCAGCATGGCATCGAAAAGAGGCTCATGGAGCGAATAGAGGATGTTAGTGCTGTTCGAGTAACAAACTGAACCCCTTGCAAAACAAGGGGTTATGCCTTAATTCCTATCCATTAAAGAGCGAATCTCTTGGAAATGTACTTGAAATTTTGGTAGGGTATAAGTTCAGGGGATTGGTGGGTTCGCGCAGGTCGCGCGGCGTTTCATGCTCGAAATGAGCGGCAGGAGGTCCGCATTATGCTAGTTATTACACGAAGAGAAGGGGAAGAAGTTGTCATAGGGGATCCAGCAAATCCTTTGGGGGTCGTACGAATTGCTTCGATTAAAGGTGACCGTGTACGTATCGCCTTAGATTTTCCGCGGGATGTCCCTGTACATCGTCGGGAAGTTGCTACCCAAATTGTACTGGAAGGTCCTTCGATAGCAGGAAAAATCCGCCCCGCTTCCAACGATTCATAACTTCAAATTAATTCACTGCGAGTTAATTAAATCCATCAAAAAAGGTTCGCGGCAAGTGGTGGGGCATGCCGCAAACCAGGGAAGGGGACCGGACTAGAGTGTCCAGTCGACTTGAGGAATGGTTCTCGACATCGCTAGATGCCGAGAGCCAAGTTTGGTTAGTGCTTCGCTTCCTTGCGAGCACACTCTCCTAGGACCGTCCGTGGTCCAGATATCGCGATCATCGATCTAATCGCTGATGTAAGATCCAAAGAGGAGACGTCGTCCATGACGTCAAACTCCTTGCGGACTAAGCGTCCATGCTTAGCCATAAAGAACAGGTTATTCATTGTTTCCCCCTTTGCCAGCACGCCCTCGGCTTCGCGCTTTTGCAAGAATTTGCGGTAATTTTGGGAGTTTCTCTTCCAAAGATGTTTTCCATTGATCTGGATCTCTGATCTCGAGATGATCTCGGACTCCAATCACGACCGCTTGACTCTTTATGCCCGCAAAATCCAACAAGGATTCTGGAAGACGAATCCGCCCTGCTTTGTCGATTTCGAGTCGTTTCGATTGAGAGAATAGAATTTGTTCGAATTCCATTACGTCCTCGTCCGGAAGAAGTGAGTTGTCCAACGAATTGGAAAGTGCCTCGAATGTCACCTCGGGCCAAAGGCAAATACATCCGACTCCCCCTGGAGAAGCGTACACCACGCTGGGTCCTGATCCCATAGTAAAACCACACCGCATTTCTGTCGGTATTGACAAACGATGCTTGTCGTCGATTGATCTTTCGATGTTGTTCGTAAATAACATGGGATGCTTTGTGGGATTTCATTATCTTTCGACCCCACAGTACCCCAAATTTACCCACAATGCAACACTTTCTCCATAAAAGTTGCATTCTTCTGTTATTAGACCTTGCATTTGTCAATAATGGTGCCACCTTAAGTGTAGTCTGGTGAGGCACTTGCGTCTATTTTTATGTGCGCAAAAAACGTTGAGAGAAAAATGACCACGGATCCACAAATAATCCACAACGCACTACGTGCGATTCCGAGCGGACTTTTTGTATTGACCTGTGCACATGGGCAATTCAGGTCTGGAATCCTCACAAATTGGGTGCAGCAATGCAGTGAAGAGCCACCAATGCTTGTTGTTGCCATCAAGAAGGGTCAAACCATTGAACCTATGCTCCGAGACGCCAGATCATTCGTGCTCAACATGATGCCACTGGGAGATCGAAGATCGATTCACCGCTTTGGTAAGCCACTTGACCGAACAGATGACCCGTTTATGTCTTTCGATTTTGATACCGCAGTAACTGGAACGCCGATCCTCAAAAATTCGTTATGTTGGTTCGATTGCGAACTTGAAGGACACCTCTCCCCCGATGCAGATTGCAGGTTGTACCTCGGACGAGTCGTTGCTGCCCAAATCAATACAACAGTGAAGATCATTAAGACCGTTGCTGTCGTTGCTTCTGTTCCCGATGAGAGAAGCACCAGAAGCAAAGCATCCAAACGAGTTACAAGTAAAAGCAAAGCATAATTATTGCAACCTGAGTTGGAATCCTTCTACAAATCTAGATGGGGAAGCGATTGATCGGAGTCGTGCAGCAAGTTCTAACCCCTGATCAGAAATATCGGTTGATTCTTTCCATAGAGCCATGACCCAGGCGCCCAATTCTGAAACCGATGTAACCCACGCAATCCTATTTCCAATTGTCGGAACTCCTGAGACAGCATGTTTGTGCGATGCAGCAACAGGCACGCCGCTTGCTGAAGCTGAAAGGACATCAAGGACGCCCTCAAGTTTTCCCTGAACAGTAGAAGATGGTGCCCAAATACACGTTGCAGCATGTGCGACATCTATCAAACGTAACCCTTGGGCAACTTGGTGCAACGAATTGACCAGACCATGCTCTTGCAATGCAAAATGAAGTTCTGCGTAATACAAATAATTTTTTGAGACAACCAAAGCAATATCTTCACCTAAGGCTTTCATTTGCACAATAAACGAAACAATTTCTTCCCACATTCCAACATCGTTGACAACAGCAACCAACAATGTCTTTCTAGAAATATTCAATGCATGCAAAACTGATGTTTGATCAACGACTAACGATTTTGCGTCGATGCCTATAAGGGGCTCAGTCACCATGTGGGTTGAACATTTGTTTTCTTTTAACCTATCACTACATGTCCACGTTGTTGGAATCACACAATCAAGTTCGATTGTTGGTGTCGTAGTAGCATCAATAGAATCAACATATGCCACAGTCTGATGCACACAATCTATGCCTGAAATAGCAATTGTTGGTGTCCAGCCCCACGCAATCAACTGGTCTTTCCTTGTTGTCACCGCCTCAACCGCGCGTCGCACACGCATTCCCAACGTATGGGAGTTATTCGTTATCCCTTGTATCGATCCAAGGACCGAAAAATCTTGCATCCGCAATTGAATTGCCAAGTCTGCATCGCCAAGCACAATCACATTGTGCTTTTTTGGCAACCGCTGTGTAACAATTTTTAACAGACCGAGCATCGCACGTGACGATGGCTCCGAATGTGGTGCAATAACGTGCAAAAATGACAAATTATTTGCGCTCTAGGTTTTCGCCCAAGCGACCTGTTGTGTGTGTATAAAACAATTTCGCTATGTCATCACCCATCTTATCAGCGAGTTTGTGTGCCAATTTCCTCGTCTCACTTACGCTATCAAGTTGATGTGGATCGACCCGATGCAATGCAGACCTTACTTTATGCGCTGCATCAATTGATCCGGGGACAGGAAAAAGTTGTTCTCGCGTTTCAACATCGACAACTCGAACACTACATCCAGCAAGTGGTGCGGGGTTATGCCCATCAACTGACATGATAAATGTCGAAACCTCCACATAAATTACAACCGATGCGTGCACAGCCTTGCCGATGGCTCCAATCGTAAGAATGCTGCCTTGACGATCTTGTGATTCTGCATACCGCATCGCGTCTCGAGGAGCAATCATGTCAACAAGTAATTCGCGACCAAGTAATTCAGAAGTCACTTTATCTGCGATGACGCCTTTGAGCCGGCTTGGGTGCATAATATTATGACGGTCATCGACAAAAACGACTGTTTTTTTCAGTGGTAAATTGAACAAAGCAATTTGTTCTGGGTCAGGCGTTGTTACGTACAACACACCGGCGACAACGTTGCAGGATGCAAGACAACACAATGCAGCAATGAATGTGCAAATGATGATAAGTGCTCTCATGTTTCTAGTTCCGGTCGATATCGATCTGGATTCTTTGGTTCCAAATGGAAGTAAAAGAGCCATGCGGCTTGTTTCATAAATTCGGTAAGTAACCCACGGGCAATATCCGCTTCATCTGCTTCTTGTCTCGCCAACACGCTTGGTCGCCTAGGGAATGTTGCAGTGATTTGGTACACATCAGTAAAACCATCTTGCTCATATCCATCTTTTTCAACAATACCGATTGTTGCTTCACAAAGACCTTCCCAGAGCCATTGATTCCCCGGAGGCGTTAAGCGGTATTCATGTAAATCGATGTAAATAACACGATCAACTCCAAGTTGATCGACCAAATCGCCAGTGGGCATCGCAGACCATTGCGGGGTTTCGAACTGCCACCTCGCAACATCTCCCGGATTCAGGATGCGAACTTTCTGTACTCCAGGTTTACCTTCAGAGGCCGCCTTGGCTAATCTTGCAACGATCCCTTCGACGATTAAGTTTGCGATTCCAGGATGTTGGTAGTGCAGCGACAAGTCAGTCGTGATCACAATGGCAACCCGCATCCCATCAAGGTTGTACTCGGGGTGCATTTCAACAAGCTTTTGATCATCAAATGTTTGTTTGATAGCACCACCAAATGCAAAGATAGAGCAGCCACAAAGGGAGCAGCAAGACAACATTAAAACCAGTGATTGAATTCTTTTCATACAAACCATCCTCGATGTGCACAGATTTTATACACCCAAGCGAATGCTGCCATACCTACAATGATAAAAAGTGTCTTTGTTGTCATCCATTTGTACCAAAATGCTGATTCTGGGCGACCTGTGAGTGCAATAGTAAAGGCCAGAAGACCCATGAACGTGACTCCGATAGCGAGAAACATGCCAAAGGGTTGTGTTGTAAAGGCAGAAATGAATTTTCCCCTCACGGTGTATGAAAATGCGGTAGTCATGCCGCATGTTGGGCATGGGAGGTCTGCAGCAACGATCCATCCGCATTGAGGAAGCCCAAATTGCCGATGCGTTCCAATTCCATCAGTTGATGGAGAGAGCCATGCAGCAACACCAAGAATCAGCGTAGCTCCTACGCCTACGAAGAAAGCTGAAATCCGCCTCGATCCTTCACTCGTTTGTGGTTCTACTTCCATGGAAGGTACAGTGTACCTAGTCTAGGTGCACATTTAATTCAGCGGGGTGCAGAAGGTGCCATGTTGGCCATCGACTTCAACTTCTGTCAGAAGGTGTAATGCGAGGTCAGTGCCGTGTAGGTCGGCAACCGCAACGGCATTGTCGGTAAACACATGCTGTTTTGGTCGAAGCGTCGCATCAATTTCTACACCACCACATGCCATGGCAATCAAATTACCATGACGTGCTACCCAACCCGAAACAATGGCAGCGTCACGAAAATCTTCAGCATCAGCAAGTACATGTATTCTTCCTTCGGTATCGATTGCAAGTTCAACTTCTTCATGTTCAGGGCAACGGGGTTTTACTCCAATCAATCCATCAACATACGTAGCGTATGAAGATTGTTTTGTAACTTGTTGATGGATTTTGGGCTGCTCTATGATGGGTTCTTTTATTTCAACAACAGGTCGTTCTGACAATGGAATTGTTTGCACGACTTCTTCCGTTTCCGTTGATCGCTGCGCTGCAGCACGAATGCGAGTGAGAATATCAACCACGCCACTTGTCCTATGAAAACTTGCTTGCGAAGCAACTCTACTCTTCGATCCCATCGCAGGAAGCGGCTGGCTTACTGAAAGTTGTACTCCTAGTTGATGATGCGCGGTTTGCACAATCCGATTCGCAGCGTCTTGAGCAGCACGTTCTTCAGTTCCAACAATAACAAGATTCATCGATGGCGTCGCTTCTACACTTCCAGAAGCAACAATAAGCCCCTTCAACAATCGGTACGCGCCCACAACTGCTGCCTGATCAGCACCTGAAAGAAGTGTGATTCGATCTGCATCACAATGTAATAGTGCAGTAGAATCCGCATCCGATGGAGGTTGCACCATCCATTTTGTTACTGATGCTCCAATAAGATCGAATGCTTGTTCTAGCGATGTACATCTTGAGATATCAAGTTCAATGTCTCCAACGATAGCAAGATCAACCGCATCTTCATGCATCCGAATCAATGCGCAGACACCTCCCTGCGATTCTCTTCCTGCGTATGGGATAAGCCACAACCCACCTTGCACTGGCAGGTGTCCAAGCAACAACAAATCTACCGACACGCAAACAGGTGTCGGTTCATCGACCGTTGTGAAGATCGCTGCAAGTTGTGCGTAATCAGAATTCGTTGCCATCAGTCACCTCTGTTGGCGTGATGCGGCCCGCGATTTTCGGTGCGTGCAGTGAAGTTTCAAATGTGGCGACTCTGCGTGCAAGTTCAGCCGCTCTACCATTTCCAACCGGATGCACCTCCACCAGTGGTGCAGCCGGCGTGTAACTTTCTTCGAGCCAATCGACAAGTGCAACAAAATCTTTTTCTGCATCGCAGCCGGGTGAAAATTCAACGACGGGCTGTCCAAAACTTGCCGCTTCTCTGAGCGTTTCATGATCGCGAATCACAACGGGTGAGACTTCATCTCCAAATGATTCGCGTAATTTTTCAAGTAACTTCTTCGCCAGTGGCGAAGGTCGATGGATTGAGGGTAATACTCTACATTTAATTGGCTTTCCGATTCGAGCAATGAGTGCTTCGATTGTCTTTCGTTGTCTTCGAGCACCTCGAAGAGAAAAATACCCTGTTTCTACAGGTACGATTGCCTCAGTTGCTGCGCGGAGCGCGTTGTATGTCAAGAGTCCAATGTTTGGTGGACAATCAATGACGCAACGATCAAACGACTTATCTAAGTGATGAAGCAGACTTTCTAAACGTCGATCCTTGTCTGGCATCGAATGCAGACCGCCCCCTGCAGCCTCGATCGCCGTGAGCATCATTGTGCTTGGAGCAAGATGAAGGTTTTTCGTCACCTGCCAAAGAAATTCGTCTTGATCAAGGGTCTCATCGTGTTGAGCGAGGAGGGCATCCCCAATGCTCATATTAATTTGCTCCTCAGGGACACCAAGACCCGCAGCACAATGGGATTGGGGATCCATATCTACGAGTAATGTCCGAAGACCACGATTCGCAAAGACTGCAGCAATATTTATTGCCGTAGTTGTCTTTCCACAGCCACCCTTCTGATTCACAATAGCAATCGTACGCACAGTAAAAATCCTCTCACGTGGGCTCATCCTGAGCGCCAACTTATTCCTTATCGGAACTGAGAACAATTTTTCATGAAAATCTACAAGCCACTAGCCCACGGACAAATGAAACAGTGGTCAACAATATCGCGGGTTCGTGGCATCAGGCGGCACCAACTGTTTGTAATGCCAGTGAGATAGTCGCAAGGTCGACATCCTCTGTGATCACCGCACCAAAGTCACCCTTTGGCAGAACAAGACGTATGCAACCATCTTGGTTTTTTTTATCAAATTGCATCATCGCAATAAATGCAGAGACTGGAAGTTGATCGCTCATTCGCACTGGTAAACCCAACCGCTCTAACACTTCTTTCGTACGATGAACAAAGCTCTCTGTCACCATGCCAAGTGACTGTGCGCACCTAGCAGCAGCAACCAGACCAATCGAAACTGCCTCGCCATGAAACAACCCCAACTCTGGCATCGGCTCCATTGCATGTGCGAATGTGTGACCTAGGTTCAACAACGCCCGCTCACCACTCTCTCGTTCATCCTTTGAAACGATTTTGGCCTTGATCGATGCGCTTTTGTACACCAATGATTCCATGATTTCCAAGTCACAATCAAGAATTGATGTGACATTCGATTCAATAAATTCGAGTAATTCAGGATTCCCAAGCATCGCATGCTTCACACATTCAGCAAGACCGCAACGCAATTGCCTTGCATCGAGGGATCGCAACATTGCAACGTCAGCAACTACAAGTGTAGGTTGCCAAAACGCTCCCGCTAAATTTTTGCCTAAAATGACTGACTCGTCACCTCGAGTTCGTTTGGTATTCACCCCAGTTTTACCACCAATTGACGCGTCGACCATCGCCAACAATGTCGTTGGTACTTGTATGAGTGGTACGCCTCGCATAAACGTCGCAGCAGCGAACCCTCCAACATCCCCTACGATTCCTCCACCAATAGCGACCAACGGCGTCGTCCGATCATGTCCAGCGTCGAGCATTGCGGTCCAAATTTGTTCGACAGTTTCAATTGTTTTGCTGGACTCCGCTGCGAACATTGTGAAGACACTTTGTCCAGAGTTAGATGTACAAATAGTTTCTCCGAGCAATGGCTTCACATTTTCATCAATGACAAACATTGCTCGATCTGAACCAAAAATCTCTTGAAGATCTACTTGCAATTGTTCCAAAATGCCGCGTCCAATACGCATTTCATACGATCTCTCACCAAGCTTGATCTGGACGCTATTCATGTTAGTTCTTCGGCACTTTCGTGTAATAAAGCCAAGGCTTGTGCAGGATCGTCAGGAAGTTCGGTTGCAACTGCCTGCGCAGCACAAATGACATCCTCTATATGCAAAGACCTTTCTCGGAGTCGAGGGATACGACTTTTTTTCTTTCTACCAAGGAGAAAAACCACCAACCCACCGATAGCGATAAGCGGAATCAGCAACAGCAGTTCTGGGATTTCACTCAGCGGTTGATGTCGCTCTATTGCCTCGCTTGAAGTCACAAACGTCGCAAAAGTTCGAACCTTACCGTCACGACCTGTGAGGTTAATCGTTTTATAATATCTAGCGTCTACTGAAATTTTTGCCCTCGATTGCACTTTCGATGGACCCACAACAAATAAAACAAAAAGTGAACCAGTTTCGTCACGAACAAACCACTCTTGCACATCATTCCATGGCGGATCAACAGCAGACGTTTGTTCAACAACACCAATGACATGCATCTCGACACCTCGATA
>JYMV01004452.1_pt1 | contig 16144 bp, 19 predicted proteins | sample 338911 | NCBI WGS metagenome assembly JYMV01 (sample SAMN03354496, study PRJNA234377) | hydrothermal vent metagenome | biome: Deep sea; feature: Hydrothermal plumes at the Eastern Lau Spreading Center, Western Pacific Ocean; material: Seawater | place: Tonga | collected 2009 | depth 2000 m m
AATATTTATTATTGCTACATTATTTTCTGCTTTAGGTGGATTGCTTGGCTATTTTATTGGATCAGTTTTTTTGGAATTAGCTTTGAAAGTTGTAGAATTTTATGGGTATGAAGAAAATGTTTTTAATCTACAGCTCAAACTATCTGAAAAAGGTGGTTTATTTATCTGGCTAGGAATATTATTTATTGCTGGTTTTACACCACTACCATTTAAAGTTTTTACTATAACGAGCGGTATTATAAATTTTAATATATTTATATTCTTTTTTATTTGTTTAATTGCACGTGGTTTGAGATTTTTTATTATAGCTTTTCTTTCTGCTAAATTTGGTAAAACTTTTGGTTATTTTATAGAAAAAAAAGGAGCAAAATGGTTTACAGTTATTGGTATAGTAATTGTAATAATTGCTACGATTATATATTTTGTTTTAAATTAAAATGTCTCAAATAAAAAATAAAACTACCCTTAATGCAATTTTAATATTTAGTATTTTAGCATTAACTGCTGCATACTTTGTTCAGTATGTATTAGGCCATAAACCTTGCAATCTTTGTTTAATTGAAAGAGTTCCTTATATTTTTGCTGTATTAATTATTATTTTAAGTTTAATTTTAAAAAAATTTGAAAAACTTGTTCTAGTTCTTTTAAGTTTAATTTTTGTTTCTGCAACCATTATATCTTTTTATCATTTTGGAATTGAGCAAGGTTTTATTGCAGAATCTTTAGTTTGTGATTTAGGCAGTAAAAATGTCAATTTATCAAAAGAAGATCTTCTAAAAGAACTACAACAAAAACCCATTAGCTGTAAAGATGTTAGTTTTAGAATTTTTGGTTTATCTCTTGCTACAATAAATACAATTATATCTTTTATATTAAGTATTATAACTATAAAACTTTTTACAAATTATGAAAAAAACAGATAATAACAAAGTTGAAGAATTTATAAGAGTTGACCATGCTGGAGAACGTGGTGCCATCAAGATATATGAAGGTCAATTGTTAGCATTAAATACGTTGATAAAAGACGAGAATTTAAAAAAAACAGTTGAAGAAATGAAAATTCATGAAAAGGAACACTGTGATTACTTTGAAAGTGAAATAAAAAAAAGAAATATAAAACCTACAAAACTATTACCTTTGTGGGATTTGCTGTGTGTCGGTCTTGGTTTTGGATCTACAATTTTAGGAAAGAAAGCAGCAATGCTTTGTACTGCATCCGTAGAAGAGGTTATTGATAAGCACTACACAAATCAAATTAATCAATTAGAATCAGATGAAAAAAAATTAAAAGAAAAAATTAAGAAATTTAGATTAGATGAATTGCATCATAAGGATATCGCTTACAAAAAAGGTGCTACTAAAAAAGGCCCTTATTCAATATTAGATAAAATCATCAAAACTGGCTCTAAGATTGCCATTAATATATCCAAGAAAATATAACTAAGCCTCTAGTTCAACATCCCAATATAAATAATCCATCCAGCTTTTATGAAGAAAATTTGGAGGAAAATTTTTTCCACTCTTATGTAAATCTTCTGTTGAAGGTTGATATGGTTTTTGATTAAGCATCATTCCTGAACGACCAAATAAATGTCCTCCCTTTTTTACATTACAGTCAGAACAAGCTGTTACAACATTGTTCCAATCAGTTTTGCCTCCTCGTGATCTAGGTAACAAATGATCAAATGTAAGTTCGTTTCCACTACCACAATACTGACATTTAAATTTGTCTCTTAAAAAAACATTAAATCTTGTAAAATTTGGGTTTGATTTAGGACTAATAAAATTTTTTAATGCAATAACACTTGGTAGTTTCATGCTAAAGGAAGGGCTTCTAATTATTCGATCATAATTATTGACTATTGTAACCCTATCTAAAAATACAGATTTTACAGAATCTTGCCAACTCCAAAGAGATAATGGATAATAACTTAATGGCCTGTAATCAGCATTTAAAACTAAAGCAGGACACTTTTCTAAAGAAATATTCTGTTCAACAAAATTCATAATTAAGATAAGACTAGCTTAATTAAATTATTTAATCAATAATTAGAAATAATTTTTTATTAAAGATTTGTTAAACTTTAAAATTATTTTTTATATAATTTAATGCTAAGCTTGAAGCTTCAATTGGAATATGATGATCACAATTTTTTATCATTTTGGTCTCAACCTGAATATTATTTCTAATCATAAAATCTTTTGCTTCTAATAAGTTATTTGGAGGAACAACTGTATCCATATCTCCATGCATCAATAACATCTTAGTGGATGATGTTTTTCTTTTTAAAAGATCTTTTTTATCAATAATTTTTCCTGAAAACCCAACTACGCAATTATAATTTTCATTAGTTGTTAAGCCTAAATTTATCGACATCATGCATCCTTGACTAAAACCAGATAAACAAATTTGTGAATTTTTTAAATTATAATTTTTTTTAACTTCTTTAATAAATTCATTAATTTTTTTTTCTGACTTTTTAGACTCTTCCAAAATATAATTTGGATCATCATTACTTGAATCAAACCATTGATAGCCATTAGGATTTATAGAACATTTTTCATGTCCATCTGGGCATAAAAAAACTGTATTAGGTAAAAATCTTTTCCAGTTTAAAGTTATCATACTTATATCTTTACCACTACCACCATATCCATGAAGCAAAATTATAGCACTAGTAATAGAAATATTTTTTTCTGGTTTAATGATTGAAGTGTTAAGACTAAATGTCATTTTTTAAATTAATTAAAATTTTTTAACCAATTAATAAATTTTTGATCATTAAAATCAACATAACCAATAATTCTTGCGAACTCCTGGCCTTTTTTATTAATTAAAATGGTTGTTGGAAGACCTCTTAATGAAAATTTATTTGCTAAATCAACTGTTGGATCGAAATATATATCTAAATTTTTAATATTTAATTCCTTAAAAAAAACTTTTGATTTAAATATATCTTCTTTGCCAACATTTATTGGAAAAACTTTTAAATTACTCAGCCTTTTGTCAGATTGTAGTAAATCTAATGATGGCATTTCTTCTCGACAAGGTGCACACCAAGTTGCCCAAAAATTTACTATTAACAATTTATTTCTAAAATCGTCTAAATTTATATCTTGATTATTAACATCTTTAAAAATCACATTTTTATAACTTTTATTATCTTTATTTATAACAATGTTTTTAATATCGGGTAATTCTATCGAGTAGCTTACACTAGTTATTATTAAATAAAATAATGCTGTTAAAAATTTAAATACTAAAAATTTCATAGTAAATGAGTATAGTTAATTATCATGGCTAAAAATAAAAACAACCAAGCAATATGGAATACGAGAATTAAGAAAGATGTCTCATCACTATTTCAAAAAGTAGGTACCTCTATAGACATAGACAAAAAACTTTATAAAGAGGATATTGCTGGATCTATCGCACATGTTGAAATGCTATTTAGACAAAAAATAATATCTTTTAAAATAAAAAATAAAATAATTTACGGATTAAATAAAATTGAAAAGGAAATTATTAAAAAAAAATTTGAATATAGCAATAAATATGAAGATATTCATATGAATATTGAAAAAAGGTTATTCCAAATAATTGGTGAAGATGCAGGATACGTTCATACTGCAAGGTCTAGAAATGATCAAGTGATTACAGATTTTAAAATCTGGATAAGATCAGCAACAAATGAAATTAATAAAAGTTTAGATAATATTATTAAAACAATCTTAAAAGTTTCGGAAAAAAATATTTATACAATTATGCCTGGATTTACACATTTAAAAAATGCTCAACCTGTTTCTTTCGCACATTATTTAATGGCTTACGTTGAAATATTTAACAGAGACAAAAAAAGATTTACAAACAACTTAGAAAATCTGTCTGAAAATCCTCTTGGTGTAGCGGCCTTGGCAGGAACTTCATTTAATATTGACAGAAACTTTACAACAAAAAAATTAGGTTTTAAGAAACCTACAAATAATTCAATTGATACTGTTGCTGATAGAGATTTTGTTTTAGACTTTTTATATAGCGTTTCAGTATGCTCTTTACATATTTCAAGAATGGCAGAGGAATTCATAATATGGAATTCGGATGGATTTAACCTCATTAATCTTTCTGACAAAGTAGTTACTGGTTCATCAATAATGCCCCAGAAAAAAAATCCTGACTTATTAGAATATCTAAGAGGAAAATCAGGTATTATTTTCGGAAATTTATTTTCAATGCTAACAATATTAAAAGGTTTGCCATTATCTTATTTTAAAGATCTTCAAGATGATAAAGAAATAGTTTTTAAATCAAATGAAACATTAAATAATTGCATTAAAATACTTAATGAAGTTTTAAAAAATTTTAGTCCAAACAAACAAAAAATGTTAGAACTTGCTAATACTGGGTATATCACAGCAACTGATTTGGCGGACTATCTAGTAAAAAATCATGAAATGCCTTTTAGAAAAGCATACCAAGTCACAGCCTCAGTTGTGAATTACGCTGAAAAAAAGAAAAAAAAACTACATGAATTAAACATTAGTGAATTAAATAAAATAGAACCAAAACTCACAAAAGAGGTATTAAAAATTTTTGACTTAAAATACTCGGTGAACTCTAAAAAATCCTTTGGTGGAACATCTTTTGATAATATTAAAAAAATGATAAATAAATATAAAAGGAGTTAAAATGATAAAAAAAACAATGTTAATTGTTCTGTGTATATTTTTTTTATTTTCATGTGGAAAAAAATCAGACCCTGAGTATAAAGCAAATAAAAAGAATCTTCTTATTAGTAGGATCTAATGAGATATATCAATAAAAGATTTTTAATAGAAAATATCAGTGTCACAAATTTAGCAAAGAAATTTAATACACCAATATATTGCTATTCTTATAAAAAGTTAAAAACTAATGTCACTAGTTTTAAACATAACTTTAGATCTTTTAATCCATTAATTTGCTTTGCTGTAAAATCAAATACTAATGTAAATTTATTACGTGAAATAAGAAAACTTGGATATGGTGCTGACGTTGTTTCAATTGGTGAATTAATGAAAGCTTTAAAAGCAGGATTTAATCCAAAAAAAATTGTTTTTTCTGGAGTAGGAAAAACATCAAATGAATTAAATTATGCTATTAATAAAAACATATTACTAATAAATGCAGAATCTAAAAGCGAAATAATAGAAATTGAAAAAATTGCTAAATCTAAAAAAAAATATGTAAATATTGGAATTAGACTTAATCCAAATACAGATGCAAAAACATTAACTCATATTTCTACTGGTAAAAAAGAAAATAAATTTGGTGTCACAGAAAAAACTTTTTTTGAATTAGTAAAACACACAAAAAAATCTAAATATATTAATCTTAAATGTCTAAGTGTTCATATTGGAAGTCAGATTGTTAATAATCAACCTTATGAGAAAATGTTAAAAATTGTAGATAGAATTATAAAAAAAGTAAACCATAAATTTGAATTTATAGATTTGGGTGGAGGCATGGGAATATCTTACAATAATAAAATAAAAAAATTAAACTACAAAAAATATAGCGCTGTAGTAAAAAACTTTTTGAAAAATCACAAATCTAAAATTATTTTTGAACCAGGAAGATCTATTATTGGTAACACTGGAATACTTATTTCAAAAATAATTTACATTAAAAAAAATAAAGACAAAGATTTTATAATATTAGATGCTGCAATGAATGATTTAATGAGACCAGCCCTATATGGAGTAAATCATCGAATTATTCCAGCAATTAAAAAAAGTAAAAAGTCCAAAAAAACTTATGAATTTGTAGGTCCGATTTGTGAAAGTACAGATAAATTTTTAACATTAAAAAATTTTCAAAAATTAAATGAAAAAGACTTAATAATAATTTGTGATGTAGGTGCTTATGGAATGTCATTAAGTTCAAATTACAACGTTAGACCAAAACCTATAGAAATTTTAATTAAAGGGTCTAAAATCAGCATTATTAAAAAAAGACAAAAGCTTATAGATTTGATTTAGCTTTTGATTAAAATGATAAGAAGTTTTTTATTTTCAATTTTCTTTTTTTTAGGAATTATTTTAATTTCTATTATTTTTATACCTTCATTTTTTTTACCTCAAAAAGTTGTATTATTTGGGGGAAAAATTATGGGACATTGGTCAGCTCTTTGCCTACGAATTTTTCTCTCAACAAAAATAATCATCAAAGGAAAAGAAAATATAATTACTAATGAAAAATTTTTTATAGCTTGTTCACATCAATCAATGTTTGAAACATTTTATTTACAAACAATATTTAATTCGCCAATATTTATTTTAAAAAAAGAATTAGTTAAAATTCCTATATTTGGATGGTATTTAAAAAAAATTGGATCAATATCAATTAATAGAAATAAAACTACAAAAGATAACCTTGGTTTTTTTGATCAAATATCTTATATGGTCAATAAATCAAACAGACCTTTAATAATTTTTCCACAAGGAACGAGACTAAGTCCGGATGATAGATCGCCTTTTAAAAAAGGAGCAGGCAGAATATATGATGAATTAAAAATTAAATGTCAACCATTAGCAATTAATTCTGGAAACACTTGGCCAAAAAATGGACCATTAAAATCAAACTTAATATTAACAATTTCAATTTTAAAACCTATTGAAGCTAGACTAGATAAAGAAACTTTCCTAAGAAATTTACAGGATAATATTTATAGTGAGTTAGACATTTTAAATTAACCTTTCATTGGCATAACTATAAAAATACTATCAAAATCAGATGGATCCTTAATTAAAGCAGGAGAACCTGTATCATTTAAAAATATTTCTATTTTTTCTCCATCTAATTGAGAAGCTATATCAAGCAAGTATCTTGAATTAAAACTAATATCTAAATCATGATCAAACTTTACATTCAAACTTTCTTTACCATCTCCACTATTGGCATTATTAACTGATAAATTTAATGTATCTTTTGTTAAATTAAATTTAACACCATCTTTTTTGTCAAGCGAAACAGAAGAGACTCTATCTACTGAATCTAAAAACAGTTGTAAATTAACCTCTAACTTTTTTTGATTATTTTTTGGTATTACTTGAACATAATTTGGAAATTTACCGTCTATTAATTTTGAAATTAAAATACTATTATTTAACTCGAATTTAATCTTAGAATTTATATTAGAAATTTTTACGTCTCCTTCATAATCCTCCAGTAATAAACATAATTGAAATATAGTTTTTTTTGGTAAAATAACTGGTTCAAATTCAACTTTTTCATTCAATCTTAATTTAGATATAGACATTCTATGACTATCGGTTGCAACCGCATTTAAAAATATTTTATCTTCCATTTGATTTTGGTGAAAAAAAATTCCACTCAAATAATGTCTAGTTTCATCATTTGATATTGAAAATTTACATTTATTAAGTAATTTTAATAATTGCTTTGATTTAATTGCAAATTCATTTTGAATAAAATTTTCGTCTGTCAATGGAAATTCAGATGTGTTTATACAATTAAGATGAAAAATAGACTTTTCTGATTCAAGTTGTAATTTATTATTATTATTACTTAGTGAAAAATTAATTTTTTTTCCAGAAGAAAATTTTCTTATTATATCATACATTATTGAAGATGTTGTTGTAGTTTTACCTTCTTCAATTATTTCTACATTATTTATCGAGTGAATAAAAATCATATCCAGATCTGTTGCAGTAATTGTTAGTTTTAAATTACTAGCATCTAAAAGCACATTTGATAAAATTGGTAAAGTACTTCTTTTTTCTATTACGCCCTGACAGTAATTTAATGATTTTTGTAAATCTTGTTGATTAACGTTAAACTTCATTTTCTTTATTGTATAAAATTTTATTTTTTAGTGTGTCAATATTGTTATTCAGTTCGGGATCATCTTTTTTCAATTTCTCTATAGTTTTTACAGAATGTATAATTGTGGTGTGGTCTCTATTTGAAAATTCTCTGCCAATTTCTGGAAGTGATTTTGAAGTAAGAATTTTAGTTAAATAGATAGCTGTTTGTCTAGGTCTTACCAAATATCTAGATCTTCGCGAAGACAACATTTCATTTTTACTTATTTTATAAAATTTACATACAGTCGACTGAATAAGATCAATTGTAACTTTATTTTCTGGCAAGTTTAATAAATCTTTTAAAATTACTTTTGTCTCAGATATATTTGGGGCTTTGTTATAAATTCTTGAAAATGAGACAATTCTGTTAATAGCGCCTACTAATTCTCTAATACTAGTTTTTATTTCTGAACTAATAAATTTTTTAATTTCATCTGAAATATTTATCTGATTTGAATAAAAAACATTTAATTCCTCAGTTTTGATTTTTACTATTTTGTGTCTAAGATCATAATTAGATTTTTGTATATCAACTACGAGTCCACCAGAGAATCTTGATTTTATTCTCTCTTGAATTCTTGATAATTTATTGGGAGCTCTATCCGCTGAAATGATTATCTGTGAACCCTTATCTATTAAGGCATTAAATGTATGAAAAAATTCCTCTTGCATTGCTTCTTTACCATTCATAAATTGAATATCATCAATCAATAAAATATCAGTGTTTCTAAAATACTCCTTAAACTTAACCATTTCATTTGATTTAATTGATTTCACAAATTGATACATAAATCTTTCTGCTGATATAAACATAACTTTATTTTTTTCTTTTAAGCTTAATCCAATAGCATTTAATAAGTGTGTTTTTCCCATGCCAACACCACCATAAATATACAATGGATTATAACGAGAAATATTTTCAGTTATTTTTTTTGAAGCTTCAAATGCAAGTTTGTTGCTAGATCCAATAATAAAATTCTCAAATTTTTTATTAGAGTCAATTGTATTATATTGAAGATAAGTATCTTTTATAAATGCTACATTTCCATTTTCATTTAGTGAGCTAATTTCCCCCTGAGAAATTTGATTAATATTTTCATCCTTCTTTTCATTAATCTTTAATTCAATTCTATTAATATCTTTTTTATATATTTTTATAATCTGTAATATCTGATCCAAATATCTTGAAGTAATCCAATCTCTGATAAATCTTGTTGATACTGATAGTAATACGTAGTTTTTTAATTCTTCAACAAAACTAATTTTTTTAAGCCAACTTTCATAAACATCGTTACCTAATTTATTTCTCATTTCAGCCTGAATAATGCTCCAATCAAGCTTAGTAGAAGTAAAATTTTCAGTATTTTTATTTAAAATATTTTTATTATTCATGACATGAAAAAATTACACTTAAAACTATAATTTAATTATTGCAATAAAAAATTTTCTTAAATAAAAAAAAAATAAAATCTGAGAGTGCATTGTATTGATGTCGCAACCTGGTAACGAATTAAATTAAATTAAGTTAAAAAAAATCTCAAAGTCCAAATTAAAACTTACGGATGTAAAAAAATAAATTTTATTATAATTTTATCTACATCTAGTAATTATTTTTAAAAAAATTTTATATTTGGTGTAAATACTTTTAGTTGTAGTTTACTAAAACTTGAATCAACTATAAGTGGTTAGTGTAATTAATTTTAAAATTATTTATTAATAAAAAATATATATTTTAAATTTTATAATCAACTACTCGTAGTTGATTTTATAAAGCGCTAATTTTTTTTGTTATTCTTGAAATACTTCTTGACGCGTTTTGCTTTTTGACAATTCCAGTCTTGGCGATTTTCATTAACTCTGAGTTTAGTTTGGGTAAAAAGGCTAAAGCTTCCTTTTTTTTTTTAGAATCCAAAAATAAGTTCATTTTTTTAATGGCATTTTTAAATTTACTCTTTCTAGATTTATTCACTACAGTCTGTCTTGAAATTCTTCTAATTCTTTTAATCGCCGATTTTGTATTTGCCATAAGCGCAGTGGTATAGCTTGAGAATTTAAAGTGGTCAACAGAATAATTGTTTAATTTTGGCACTTATTGCAAAAGAATGTTGATCTTTTAGAGATGATTTTTTTTTCTATTTTGCCTCGGCAATTGTATTTTAAACATTTTAAATGTTCTCTTTGATAAACTTTAAATTCATTTTGAAATAAACCATCTTTTCCAGAAACATTTTTAAAATCTCTTATACTTGATCCACCAAGTCTTATAGCTTTTTTAAGTACTAATTTTGAATAATAAATAATTTTTTTACATTCAGCTTGATTCAGATTCTGAGCTTTTTTTTTCGGATTAATTTTACATAAAAATAAGATTTCACTCGCATAAATATTTCCAATTCCTGAAACAAATTTTTGGTCTAATAAAAAACTTTTAATATCTTTTTTTTTATCTTTTAGATAATGGAGAATATAATTTAAATTAAATAATTTAGAAAAAGGTTCTGGTCCCAAATGACAAAATCTCTTAGAAAGTTTTTTTTTATTTTTTATTAATTCAAAAAAGCCGAATCTTCTTGGATCATTATAAATTATACTAAAATTCTGAAATTGAATTTCTATATGGTTGTGTTTATTTGATAAAATAGGAGACTGATAAAAACTAAGATTAGTAAATTTTTTTTTTTTATAATTTTTAACTAAATGTATTGTACCAGACATTCCAAGATGAATGATACAAAATGAACCATCATCAAAATGAAGTATTATATATTTTGAAAATCTAGATATTTTTTCTATATTTTTATCTTTAAGAAAAACTTCAAAATTTTTTGGAATTCTAAACCTTAAATTTCTGTTTCTTACTATTACTCTTTTTATTTTTTTAAATTTAATCTTTTTATCTAATGATTGTTTAACGATTTCTACTTCTGGTAATTCTGGCATTTCACACTATATTATTAGTCATAAATATTTAATTTATCATGCAACAATATCTTCAAAATAAAGAAAGGTTAGTTCACAACGTTTTTAATAAAGTATACGATAAATATGACTTAATGAACGATTTTATGTCATTAGGTGTTCATAGAATTTGGAAAAAAGACTTAATTCAATTAATGAATCCCTCAAAAGGAAAAAAATTAATTGATGTTGCATGTGGAACGGGTGATCTTGGAAAAATTTATTTAGATACTATAGGTATTGGAGAAAAAATTTTATGCGTAGATCCAAACAAAAAAATGATTAATAAAGGAAAAACTAAATTAAAGAACTATAAGAATATTAAATGGTTAATTGCTACCGCCGAAAATTTGCCTGTTATAAAAAATTCTTTTGATTATTACACAATAAGTTTTGGCTTGCGTAATACAAAAAACTTAAATAAATCGTTTTCTGAAGCTTACCGTGTATTAAAACCAGGTGGTCGTTATTTATGTTTAGAATTTTCAAAAATAAAAAATTCAAATTTAAATTTTATTTACAAAAACTATTCAAAATTGATACCTTTAATAGGAAAAATTATTGTTGGTGAAAAAAAACCATATGAGTATTTGATTGAAAGCATTAAAAAATTCCCAAATCAAAATCAACTAATCGACTTAATGAAAAAAAATAAATTTAAAAATTGTACTTATAGAAATTTAAGTGGCGGTATTGTTGCTATACACTCTGGCTGGAAGATATAATGATTAATAAAATTATAACCTTATTTAAAATAGCTAGAAAATTAGCTCAATCAAATGCTATAAAAATAATTGCAAAATTTCATGAACCTCCAAAGATAATAAAGATTTTTTCTTACCTATTGTCTTTCTCTTTTTCTGGTTCAAATAAATTAGTAGATAAAAATCTAAATGAAGAACAAAAACTATGTAATTCTATTCAAGAAATGGGAACTACTTTTATTAAACTTGGGCAATTTTTATCTACAAGGCCAGATATCATTGGCAATGAAATTGCACAACAATTAGAAACACTTCAGGATAAACTTCCTCCATTTTCTTCTATTGAAGCAAAGCAAATTATGAAAAAAGAACTAGGTGAAAATAATTACAATTCTTTAATCGATATAAGTGAACCAATTGCTGCAGCTTCAATAGCTCAAGTACATAAAGCTCAAATAAATGATAATGGAACAATAAAAGATATTGCAATTAAAATATTAAGACCAAATATTAAAAAAATTGATGCACTAATGCTTCTAGCTTTTATAATTGAAGGAATAGTAAAAAAAACCAAAAGACTAAAGCTTGTTGAAGTTGTTTTTTTACTAAAAGAAATTACTAACCTAGAAATGGATTTAAGATTTGAAGCTGCAGCTGCCAATGAATTTCTTGAAAATACAAAAAATGATGTGGGCTTTAATGTTCCAAAAATTTTTTGGAACTTTACAAATGAAAATATATTAACTTTAGAATGGATTGAAGGAATATCTATTAGAGAAAAAGAAAAATTAGAAAAAAGAAATATAGACACTAAAAAACTTGCAACAGATGTTATTCAACACTTCTTAAGACATGCCGTTAGAGATGGATTTTTCCATGCTGATATGCACCAAGGCAACTTATTTGTTAATGAAAGTGGAGAAATTATACCAATTGATTTTGGAATAATGGGAAGATTAGATAAATTAAACCAAAGATACCTTGCAGAAATTTTATTTGGTTTCATAAAAAGAGATTATAAAAAAGTGGCTGAAATTCATTTAATAGCTGGTTTAGTTCCAAAAAATGTTTCAATTGATGAATTTGGTCAAGCTCTAAGATCAATAGGTGAACCAATTTTTGGACAATCTGTTAAAGATATTTCTGGTGGTAATTTGCTAAAACAACTTTTTGAAATTACTGAAAAATTTAATATGCAAACACAACCACAATTATTATTACTTCAAAAAACAATGGTCGTGGTAGAAGGTGTTGCAAGAAAACTAAATCCTGAAACTAACATTTGGGAAACTTCAAGACCGGTTTTAGAAAATTGGCTAAAAGAAACAAAAGATCCTATAAATTCTTTAAATGAAACTATAAAAAAAACTTCTGAAGTCATTAAGCGCTTACCAGAACTGCCAGAAATTATGGATAAAGCAAACCAAGCTTTGACATATTTTGCTAGTGGCCAAATACCGCAAAATTCGAATTCTTATTTGGCTTTAAACGAAAAAAAATCAGAAATGATAACTCTAAGAAATCAGACAGCGATAGGCTTATTATTACTTGTAATTTTAGGTCTATTAGTATTTTAATTCCCTTTATGAATAATATTGCTAACAAAAAAATATTACTAATTATTTGTGGAGGAATTTCAGCATATAAAAGTCTTGAAATTATAAGATTATTAAAAAAAAAAGGAGCTACCGTAAAAACCATTCTTACAAAAAGTGCTAAGGAATTTGTTACTCCTTTATCTGTAGCCTCTCTTTCACAAGGAAAAGTTTATGATGATTTATTTAGCCATGAAAATGAGTCAGAAATGGATCATATATCTTTATCGAGATGGAGCGATCTAATTTTGGTTGCCCCAACTACTGCCAATACAATTTCCAAATTAAGCACTGGTTCTTCAGATGATTTGGCATCAACAGTAATATTAGCTTCAGATAAGAAGATTTTTTTAGTACCTGCAATGAATGTTAGAATGTGGGAACATCTTTCAACTAAAGAAAATTTACAAAAATTAAAGAGTTTTGGTTACCAAATTATTGGACCTGAAATTGGTGATATGGCATGTGGTGAATATGGGGAAGGAAAAATGACTGAGCCCATGAATATAATTAACTATATAGATGATTATCTTAAAGACATAAAAAAAAATAAAGAATTTAAGGCTTTGGTAACTGCTGGACCAACGCATGAATATATTGATCCAGTTAGGTATATTTCCAATAAATCAAGTGGAAAACAAGGTTATGAGATTGCAAAATCTTTAAAAAAAAATGGATTTGAAACTACATTAATTTCAGGTCCTACAAATTTGGATCCAATTTCTGGGGTAAATTTAATTAATGTCAGTTCGGCAAAAGAAATGTTTAATGCGACTTTAGAAAATCTTCCAGTAGATGTAGCAATTTTTTCAGCTGCTGTTGGTGACTACAAGGTTAAAAATAAAGAAAAAGATAAAATAAAAAAAAAAGAAAGTATAGATTTAAGTTTGGAAAAAAATATAGATATTCTAGGGCACATATCTAAACATAATTCACTTAGACCAAAAATAGTAATTGGTTTTGCTGCAGAAACAAATAATTTAATTAAAAACTCTAAAATAAAGTTAGCAGAAAAAAATTGTGACTGGATAATTGCAAATGATGTATCTAATCCTTCAATTGGATTTGAATCTGATTTTAATGAAGTGTCTATTTTTTATAAAAATATGAGCAATGAAAAGCTTACAAAAATGAAAAAATCACTTCTAGCTGACAAAATAGTAAAAAGAGTGATATCTCAATTAAATTAATTTAATGGTAAAAGTTTTAGTTAAAAAGCTTGATCCAAAAGTTCAATTACCATCATATAAAACAGAAGGTTCATCAGGTATGGATCTAATGGCTTTTATAGAAAATCCTATTAAAATTGCTCCAAATACTTCTGCTTTAATTCCAACAGGAATATCTGTGGCAATGCCAAATGATGTTGAAATGCAAATAAGGCCTCGATCAGGACTTGCAGCAAAATCAAATATTAGTGTTCTAAATACTCCAGGTACAGTTGATAGTGATTACAGAGGAGAATTAAAGATAATATTATTTAATCATGGCAATAAAGAATTTATTGTGAAAAATAAAGATCGAATAGCTCAAATAGTTCTCGTACCTGTTTTAAAAGTAGATTTTGAGGAAGTTGATAATTTGCCAGACTCCATAAGGGGATCAGGCGGTTTTGGATCTACCGGAAAATGAAAAATAGATTGAATAAAAACCTTATTGAAAGGTATTCACGTCAAATTGTGCTTAAAAATGTTGGTGTTGTTGGCCAAAAAGCCATATGTAATTCAAAAGTGTTAATCGTTGGTGCTGGGGGATTAGGTTGTCCAATAACAGATTACCTAAGCAGAGCAGGAGTAGGGACAATTGGTATTGCTGATTTTGATAAGATTAGTCTCTCAAATATTCATAGGCAATCTTTATACAATTCAAAAGATATAGGTAAATTTAAAGTTGATGTTCTTAAAGAAAAAATTAAATCAATAAATCCTTTCACAAAAATCAAATCTTTTAAGAAAAAAGTCACAGATGAAAACTTTAATAATATAATTAAAAGTTTTGATATAATTGTTGATGGATCTGATAATTTTAAAACAAAATTTTTGCTTAATAAATATTCAAAAAAATATAATAAAATTTTAATTGTTGGAGCTATCAACAAGTTTGATGGACATGTTTTTTCATTCGATTTTAAAAACAAAAGTACTCCTTGTTTAAAATGTTTTTATCAATCCGAACCTTCTGATGAAATATTAAATTGCGAAACAGAGGGTATCATGGGCCCTGTTGCTGGAATAATTGGAAATATTCAAGCAAACGAAGTTTTAAAAAAGATTTTAAAAATTGGTAAAGATCTTAACAAATGTATTTTAATAATTAATTTGCTTACACTCAATTTTAGAAAAGTGTCATTCAATAAAAAGAAGAAATGTCAGTGCGAAAATTACTAATTTTACTTTTATTAACTTTTATTTTTCCCATAAATATATTTGCTAAAGAAAATAGTTATTACTTAATTTTAAAAAATAATGAAGTTAATGTTAGATATGGACCTGGTTTTGATTATCCTATTAAGTATGTTTATAAAAAAAAGAATTTACCCATTAAAGTTATAGATAAAAAAGAAAATTTTAGAAGAATCATTGATTTCAAAAAAAATAATGGATGGATACATGTTTCTCAACTAAAAAAAGGTAAATCTCTTATTTTACTAAAAGATCAAATATTATTTTCAAAACCAACTAGATACTCAAAACCAATAATAAAAATTGTAAAAGGAAGGCTTTTATTAGTAAAAAAATGCAAAAAAAAATGGTGTAAAGTTAAAACCGAAGATTATTTAGGTTGGATAGTTACTAATAACATTTGGGGAACTTATTAACTAAAATCTACAGATTTAGATTAGAAACGGTCTAAATTCATCACTTTTGTCCACGCAGATATAAAATCAGCAAGAAACTTAGGTTTAGAATCTTCGCAAGCGTAAACTTCTGCTATTGCTCTTAGCTGAGAATTTGATCCAAATATAAGATCAACGCGAGTACCAGTCCACTTAACTTTGTTTGTTTTACGATCTCGTCCCTC
>JYMV01014432.1_pt1 | contig 16133 bp, 13 predicted proteins | sample 338911 | NCBI WGS metagenome assembly JYMV01 (sample SAMN03354496, study PRJNA234377) | hydrothermal vent metagenome | biome: Deep sea; feature: Hydrothermal plumes at the Eastern Lau Spreading Center, Western Pacific Ocean; material: Seawater | place: Tonga | collected 2009 | depth 2000 m m
ATTCCAAATATGTTGAATCGGTGGGAATATAAGAAACAACAATTCCTAAATCCTCATTATCTTCGCACCATTTTTTAATAATTGTATTTTCATATGCCAATAGATTTAGTTCAAGACTATTTGTATTTAGTTCTACATTTAGAGGAGTGGCATTAATTGTTGATCCCATTATATTGTTTAGGATGTCTTCAGAAATTACAACATCTTCTCCAAAATCATCCGATGATATTAAGTATGTTTTTAAGGCGTTAAATTGAATCAAAGTATCAATAATAGTTGTATCTTCTTTCACAGCAATGGGGATAATGGTGGTAAGTAAAATATCAACATTAATGATACTATCAGAGCCACATACCTGATGAGAATCTAAAACTTCCGGGGACAAGCGAATCAATGTTGATACCGTATCTCCATTTGATAAAATTCCAGAATACAATCTTGGGCTCGTACCCGTATGCAGCTCACCCTGAACGGTTTCTGAATTGTCGTTAATTAATGGAAAACTCTTCGTCTTGTATTCATAACCACCGGGTGGATTAAATACAATAGGATCAGACTGGCAACTCAAAAGGAGGACTAAACCTCCTAAAAGCAGAAAATGAACCCTTCTGCCAATAAAAGGAGGAGTTAAGTATTTCATTTTAATTTCTTGCAGACTGATTCAATGGTGTTAGCAGTTTCTTTCCAGACTTCACGGTTGGATTTTTTAGGAATATCTATGATCATTGAATTGTTTGATTCAAAGGCCGCAAATAGCTTTTTTTGCTTTTTCATATTTTCCATTAAATTGGAGGATTCATAATTCATTGCAATGGTTAAATCCGCATTTTCAATGGCGCAAATATGATTATCAACTAATTTCCCTGATTCACCTGGAGTTAGACCAAGCATATCATAGGTATGTTTAGAATATTTTCGGTAATCATTAATAGAATGAATAATATAAACTGATTTCATGTTTGAATAAAACTCTTCCTGCTTGAATCGTTCTCGCAATAAAATTGGAACGAAGGAAGTTTGCCAATCATTGCAAATGAATATATCAGGTGCCCAAAATAATGAGGTTAGAGTATCTATTGCAGATAAGGCAAAAAATGCAAATTTTTCATCTATATCACTGAATATTCTGCCATTTCTGGCTTTATAAATCAAATCGGGTAAAATCTTATATAATGGATTATTTTCCACAAAATAAACTTGTACACGGGTTTCTGGAATAAAACAGGATTTCATATTTATAACATGCTTTTCCTCATTAAAAATAACTGGGATATCCTTGAGTCTGATAACCTCTCTCAGTATATATTTCCGCTCGCTCACATACCCATATTTGGGTTGAGAAACACGAATATCTAGATCCTCTTTATCATGAAGTTTACTGGTTATTTTTCTTGAGAAAGATGCCAATTCATAAGTTTCTGAAAATGGCGCAACTTCAGCTGATAAATAGTATAATTTAAGTGGGGCCATATAATTCCTTTTCTTTAATTAATTTAATATTTTTTGAGGGTTTCCTGGCTTCTTTTGTAATATTCACTGTTGGGGTAGAACTCAAGTAAATTTTCAAATTCCTTCTTTGCATTTTCAATCTGCCCAATATTTACATAACATAAACCCAATTTAAATTGAGCATCATCTGCTTTATTTGTTCCGGGAAATGTGAAAACTTTTTCAAATTCTTTTATACTGCGATTATATTCTTTTAGCGAATAATATACTTCACCAATCCAGTATTGACAATTATCAGCTAAATCATGATTACTATCTGCTTGGATAAGAAATTTAAAGCCATCCAAACTTAAATTCCATTCCCCATTTTGGTAATTTGAAAGTGATTCTATATACTTGGTTTGATATTCTTCGTTTGTGAGTTTAGGAATAACTCTGGTTTTTTTCTTACTGGAAATTTCACTCATTTCTTTAAAACTGGAAATTAAAGAGGCAATCTCATTCTCAATCATTACAATATCATTCACCAATTCAAAATAAAGGCTATCCGTATAAAAAGTACGATCTTCCAAAATATGAATTTTATTTTGTATTTTAATCAGCGTATTGGTCATTTCCTTTTCAAATGATCCATCTTGAATTTGTTCTATAGCAGATTGAACTTCCCTTTCAAGATTTCTTCTAAATTCCCGCACATTTTGATTATTATCATCATAAATATCAAGCACATTAGATTGATCATTAATCATATCCTGATATTGTATTAAATCTTTTTCGATGGATGATATTTTTTTACCTTGTTCATAAATTATTGACTTGAGGGCTTCGACATCATTAGAATTTCCATTAGAAGTTCCATCAACTGAATCGTTTGGGCGTGTACCTGAACATCCCGTTAGAACGATTAGAATTAGGGTACTTATAAAGGCCCATTTTTTACCTGAAAAGGCTACCATATTTAGATTCCTTGATTTTCTATAAATTGTAATTAAATAAAAGGGGTTAAATTTACACAACTCAAAGTTATCATACCAATTTCTAATATGTTATTTAGATATGATGATTGATAATATTTGTGGATAGTGCCAAGATTAACATGCAGGATAATAAGAATGATCCTCCGTAACTGAGAAATGGTGCCGGCAGACCCGTAACCGGGAGCAGTCCTACAGTCATTCCCATATTAACAGCAAGATGAATAAAAAGTATACTGGCAAATCCGATCAGGGTCAAACTTGAAAACCTGTTTGAAATAATTCCAGCGTACACAATTATCCAATAGAGCATGGTAAAAAAAACAACCAAAATAACAGTAATACCCAATAACCCCATTTCTTCGCCAATCACCGAAACAATAAAATCAGTATCTCGGACTGGCAAATACCGGAGCTGCGTTTGAGTGCCTTCACCAACCCCCTTCCCCCAAATACCCCCGGAACCAATTGCAATTATTGATTGAATGACTTGATATCCTGCTCCATGAGGATCCCGAGTTGGGTTGAGCAAAGTTAATATCCGTTCCTTTTGATGCGCATATAATATATTATGCCAGATGAAAGGAGACATTATTCCACAACCAATATTTACCATAAACTGGGATACACCAATTGTTATTTTAGGTTGATTGTAATAAATCACAAAAACCAGGATACCTATCCAAAGTGAAAAAAAATAAATATTAAAAGCTGAAATGATACTTACAAAAGGTGCTATCACCGAAAAAAGATAAAATGATCTTATACCGGACCAGTACAGCATGGGAATTGCAATAAAACCATATACAATCGCAGTACCAAAATCAGGCTGTTTAAAAACCATCAATGCAGGGATAATTGCCATAATCAAGATCAATAATAATAATTTTATTTCATTCATCTTCCCTTTTTGATCTGTAAGAACCCTGGCAATTACAAAGACCAATAGTAATTTCCCAATTTCCGAAGGCTGAAAAGAGACTGGGCCAAATATTATCCATCTGTGCGATCCCCCAATCACAGGCATGAAATAGGTTATCCCAATTAGAATAATTAGAATACCATAGAAGTGATAGGCATATTCTTGAAAATATTGGATTCGTATCCACTGTGCCAGAATAAAAACAACGCTTCCCATTCCAAACCAGACAATTTGCTTTGTAAATGTAGATGAGAAAAAAGACGAATCCACACTGGTATATTTCAGTGTAATAAAACTAATACACATAAGGATTAATACTGGAAATATCATACCCCAACGGATAACTATTTTATCCGGAACCTGAATAATTTTATTCAGCAGAGTATTATAGAGTAATGTTTTTCTGAGCATATTTGAAGATTTTATGAGAAATTAATGCAGCTTCAACCGAACCCTTACCACCATGTTCCACCAATATTGCTAAAGATAAAATTGGGACACCATCCTTCACTAAATACCCAGCAAACCATGAGTGGTTCTCCCCATGTGGATTTTGCGCTGTCCCGGTTTTACCATGCACTTCGCCACCCAGCACTTTTGCAGCCTTACCAGTTCCATCTTCATGATTAACCACATTCCAAGTGGCCTGTTGTAAAAAATCCCAAGTTGTAGATTTCAATGATACAATAATATTTTCCGAAGGACTATCTACTAATAAATGAGGGGTTTTAGTGTTTCCCCTAGTGGCAATGATACTCATCATTTGAGCCACTTGAATGGGAGTAACCAGAATATCTCCCTGACCAATAATAAATGTGAGTAAATTCCCTGTTGCCCAGCCATATCTTCCATATTTTTTATTCATATATTTTTTCCCGGGTACTAGGCCTCCTTTTTCGCCTAAAAGATCAATTCCAGTTGTTGCCCCAAACCCAAAATTCTCAGCCATTGCTTTCCAATTATTGAAGGATAGTTTTTGAATTAGATGATAAAAATAAATATTACAGGATTGAAAGATAGCTTTATCCATATTTACAATGCCATGTCCTGCATTATTCCAACAATGAAAATCTCTGTCTCCCAGATGATATACTCCATTGCAGTTAACAGTCCAGTTCTTATCCACAATGCTCTCTTCTTTTGCAAGTGCGGCGCCAATAAGTTTAAAGGTGCTTCCAGGGGGATAAAGTCCCTGTATTCCCCGATTTAGGAGAGGTCTTTCAGGATCTGTATTCCACCTTTCCCATAACTCGATGGGAACGGGTCCTGCAAAGGAGTTCAAATCATAATCTGGTGCTGACACAAAAGCCAGCACTTCTCCAGATTGTGGCATCATACAAATCGCAGCACCTTTTTTACCTCTAAACAAATCCTCAATTAATGCTTGAAGTTCACTATCAATGGATAGATTTAATGCTTTTCCCGGGGTTGGTTGCAGCCCTGGATTATCCTGATATACACCATGATCAATTCCATAAATATCTACCAGGCGAAATTCTGTTCCATCTCTTCCACGGAGAATTGATTCATATATTCGCTCTATCCCACTAAACCCAAATACATCTCCTAATTTATAATCCAATTCTTGATTGGGTATGGATACCGATAATTCCGTAACAGCTCTTAAATATCCCAGAACATGAGTAAGCTTGGCTTTAACAGGATAGGTTCGTGCTGGGAATTCAGAAAAAATTGTACCGGGCAGGGATAATTTGTTTTCTTCAAGATGAGAACGTGTTTCAAAATTGATATGCCGTTTAATTGGAATTGGACGAAATCGATGAAATGATTTTTTACCTTTTGCGATTTTTTCCTTCAATTCAATTGATGATACTCCCGTTCTTTTGGAGACCATTCTATAATCAAATTGGTTGGTAACATCAAAGGGTATTACGGATAAATCATATATTTGCCGGTTATCAACTATGGGAATGCCATTCCTGTCATAAATAATTCCCCGGGGGGCATGAAGTGAAATTTTCCGAACACTATTATTTCCCGCTTTTGTCTCATATTTTGAATGTTGATATATTTGAAGATGATAAAATCGGAAAAATAAAATAGCAAAAATGCCTGCTAATACCAATTGCACTTTTTTAAATTTTGGCATGAAGACTACTTCTTATTTTAATGTAATTTTATTATTGAAAAAGGATTTGTCAATCACAAATAAAATTGCAAAACTTAACAGAGAGTGAATTAAAACCACTTGAATGTAAATGGATGAAGAAATTGGTACTCCACTAAAATTTATAAAATAAAAAACAAGAAAATGTAGATTATACAATAGAAAAATAAACAACATCCTAATATTTCCAGACCAAATGTTTCGATAAAGTGCTAAGGTTCCTAATCCAAACCCAATTGCAGATTTTGTAAAGGCCATTGCTCCCATCAATTCAACCTGAGTAATAAAATCTTGTGAAATGCCAATAAGAAAACCGAGTATAATAACATAGAACCTGCCATAATAAAATCCAATATAAGTAAGAAAAATAATGAGGATATCTGGAACAATTACCAGATGGTAAAAATTGAATGCCGGAATGAATATCTGAATACACATAACGACAATCGTCATTACTACAATTTGGAGGGCAACCTTATATTTCATAAAATTACAAAAACATAGTCTAAATTTTCAAGGGAACCAACCAGTTCAACAACAATATGCTGGAAGGGATTGTTTTCATCCCTCTTAATTGAAACCACACGGGCAACCGGAATATTAGGGGGGTAAATTTCTGAGATACCAGAGGTGTAAGCAATTTCACCTTCCGTTAAGGGCATGCTTTTCCGCACACCTTCTAAAAGCCCGTACTTGCCATGGGTGGGGATGAAAAGTCCCAGCGCACGGTCCTCACCAATTCGTATAGATACCCTGAAATTTTTATCGGTGATTAGTTGAATCAAGGCAGCATGGTCTCCCACCTGAATAGTTTTACCAAGCAACCCCTTTTCATCCATAATCGTTAGATTTTCAACCACTCCATCTTTTTCACCAATATCAATGGTAATAGAATTTGTAGGAAGTCCAAAATTATGATTTACTACATTTGCGGTTTTAAAATGCAGAGGTTGGCTTTTTGTGAAATTCAACATCTCTTTTAAGCGAATATTTTCCTGATGATAGCTTTCCAACTCTGAATTCATGAGGGTAAATTGGATGAGTTGTTCTTTCAGCAGTTTATTTTTTTCCCGTATTATAAAAACTTGATTATACCAGGTAACCGGGTAGGCAATAGTATTTGCCAACTGAGAAAATTGAAGCTTTAACTGACGTATTTGAGGAGAGGTTCGGGTGAAAAGGAGTAAAACTGAAAGGAATAAGGTCAGTAAAAGAGCCAGAACATCTTTATTGATGAAGGGGACTCTTGTGCGCGGCATCAAGGCTGGATGAGAACATCTCTATATTTTTTCAGATTTTCTAAAACAATTCCCGTTCCCTTAACCACTGACAATAGGGGGTCTTCAGATACATTCACCGGCAGGTTTGTTTTATTACGGATATGCAAATCTAAATCTTTGAGAAGTGCACCTCCACCCGTAAGAATAATTCCAAAATCGATTATATCTGAAGAATGCTCCGGAGGGGTTTTGTCCAACGCATTTTTAATGGCAGAAGTAATTTGAAAAACTGTTTCTGCTAATGCCTGGCGAATCTCATCTGAAGATACTTCCATTGTTTTTGGAATTCCCGTAATTAAATCCTGACCCTTCACCGCAATTAAAGCACCATTACTTCGAACTGCAGAACCAACTGTACATTTGATATTTTCAGCTGTACGCTCACCAATTCCTAATTTATGCTGCTCTTTAAACCAGTCAACGATTGCTTTGGTCTGTTCATCTCCGGCAATTCTGATGGTCTCAATGGTACCAATTCCATTTAATGAAATCACTGCAATTTCTGTGGTGCCGCCTCCCACATCCACAATCATATTCCCAACAGGTTTGCTCACATCAATTCCAATACCAATTGCAGCTGCCATGGGCTCTTCAATTAAATAAACCTCGCTGGCATTTGCATGTTCTGCTGACTCTTTAACAGACCGCTGTTCCACATCCGTTACACCAGAAGGGATACAAATAACAATTCGCGGGCGGGCAATTCTGCTGAGTTTTATTTTACGGATAAAGCCTAGAATCATGGCATCCGTCATTTTGTAGTCTGCAATCACACCATCTTTCAGAGGTCTGAGAGTCTCAATTCCGCTATGGGTTCTCCCAACCATATCTCTTGCCTCATTCCCAACGGCAATTATCTCACCCGTCACAACATTACGAGCAACAATGGATGGTTCATTCAGGATGATTCCTTGTCCCTTAATCCAAATAAGTGTATTCGCTGTACCCAAATCAATGGCGATGTCACCCGTTACAATATTTTTAAAATTTGAAATACCTAACATAATTTTGTCCTAATGAAGGAAATGCCTTATTTTTGTAAATACCATTGCCACACCCAACTCATTTGCCTTTTTAATTACATCCTCATCTTTGATGGATCCTCCCGGCTGAATTATAACTGAGATTCCAGCTTCTGCTGCTATTTCAATACTATCCGAAAATGGGAAAAAGGCATCTGACGCCATGATGGCACCCTGTAAATTTAATCCAGCTTCAGCCACTTTTTGTACAGCAATTTTTACAGAATCAATTCTGGACATTTGTCCAGCACCAACCCCTAATAATTGATTGCTATTGGCAAATACAATGGCGTTCGATTTCACATTGCGAACCAGTTTCCACCCCAGTTGAATGGCTTGTATTTCTAATTCTCCCGGGTTTTTTTCTGTCACAATTTTGAGGTTTTCAAGTTCACCCTGCTGAAAATCTTTCTGTTGATATAAATATCCACCAGCTACGGATTTTATAGAATATTTATCAGCTAACCCTTTTTCTCCTACACTGATCACCCGAAGATTCTTTTTCTTTTTCAGTACCTCCAATGCTTCATCAGAAAATATTGGTGCAATAATACATTCCAAGAATGGTTGGACTAATTCTTCAGCAGTTTCCTTATCCACTTCGCAATTAAAACCAACAATCCCGCCAAAGTAACTCACGGGGTCTGTGGTGACCGCCCGAAGGTATGCCTCCTTGGCATTTTTTCCCAAACCAAATCCGCAGGGGTTGGCATGCTTAATAATTGTACAGGCTGAATCTGAAAATTCCTGAGGAATATTAAAAGCAGACTCCATATCCGCATAATTATTATAGGATAAAGTTTTCCCTTGGTGTTGATGCCATGTTTCAGTTTCTCCATCTGGCAGATAAAAAGCGGCATCCTGATGTGGATTTTCACCATAACGGAGGATTGCCGATTTACTAAGATTCAGATTGACAATCTCAGGCAGGCTGTCATCATCTTTAGTAAAGTAATTAGAGATGGCAGATTCATAGGATGCCGTCATTGCAAAAACAGCAGATGCCGATTTCTTTCGAAATTCCAGGGGTATATTACCATCTGATTTTTCATACTCAGCTATAAACTCAGCATATTTTTCAGGGTTACATAAGGGGAGGACAGAATGAAAGTTTTTTGCTGCAGCTCGCACCATAGAAGGACCACCAATGTCTATATATTCAATGGCTTTGGAAAAGTCTAATTTTTTTCCTACCGCTTCCTGAACGAATGGATAAAAATTAACCACCACCAAGTCAATCTCCAACCCGCCTAAATCTGAAAGGTCTTTGAGGTGGCTGGAATTTCCCCTATCTGCGAGAATCCCGCCAAATATTTTTGGGTGCAGCGTTTTGACCCGGCCATCCATTACGGATCCGCCACCAGTTATATCTCCAATTCCAGTTACACCTATGCCTGCATCTTCCAAAACTTTCCTGGTGCCCCCCGTAGAAACTAATTCAATGTTTTGTTCGGATAGAAACCTGCCGAGATCAACTATATTGGACTTATTCCAAACACTTAACAGTGCCCTCTTAATTTTCATTATACTCCAATATTTTGGGTATATTGTTTTCCATTATAATTTTATTTTCGCAAAAAGCCTTCACCACTTCCGGAAATAATTCATGCTCTAACTTCAATATTCTTGCGGCAAGGGATTCTGCAGTATCGGTTTCAAGTACCTCAACTTTTTTCTGTAAAATTATGGGACCATGATCATAAATCTCATCCACAAAATGGACTGTTGCCCCACTTTCCCTTTTACCCGAATTTATAACAGCTTCATGCACCCGCATTCCAAAAAAGCCTTTCCCACCAAATTCCGGTAATAGCCCTGGATGGATATTTAATATTTTGTTTTCATATTGTTTAACAAATGCCGGAGGGAGCATTTTCATATACCCCGCCAGGCAGATTAAATTGATTTCAGCCTTTAAACAGGTATCTGTCAGTAATTCACCTCGGGTATGGGGGTTCGGGTATCGGGTTTCATTAATAATCACATGTGAAATAGAATTTTCATTAGCATACTCTATGGCGCCACAATTTGGATTATTGCTGATAACCAGTACAATTTCACCCGGAATTTCCCTTTTTTGGATTTGATGATGTATGGCTTTAAAATTTGATCCCCCACCTGAAACAAATACAGCAATTTTTTTCATGTAGTTAATCCGGCTTCGATCTGATTAAGGATAGTATCCAACTTTTCATTATCTTTAAAAATATTAAATCCATCTGATTCAATGGTTATCACTTTTTGATCTGTACAATTGTTAATCCATTTATCATAAGAGATGTTCAAACTGTGCAGATATTCAGGAGAGATATCCCGTTCAAAATCCCTGTCCCTATTATGTATTCGAGATAATAGGGTATCAGTGGATGCCTTAAGATAGATAATCAAATCTGGTTTTTTCAGGAACTGGGTCATATTTTTAAATAAATTCTCGTATGTACTCCAATCCCTATCCGTCATATAATTCATTTTATGCAGGTTCTTTGCAAAAATTTCTACATCTTCATAAATAGTACGATCCTGAATTACACCACCTGTAGAACTATTAATTTCAACCTGACCTGCAAATCGATGGTGCAAAAAGTAAATCTGGAGATTAAAACTCCAGCGGTGCATGTCTCTATAAAAATCATCCAGGTAGGGATTATCTGCAACGGACTCATAGAATTCCTTCCACCCAAAATGCTTCCCTACAATCTCAGTGAAAGTTGTTTTTCCAACCCCGATATTTCCGGCAATGCCTACAAAGGGGTTTGCTATCATTCCAGTCTTTTCCCTATCATTTCTCCATCTTCTAAGCGGACTAATTTCACTGGTATTATTTGATTCACTTTATCCTCATTCCCTTTTATGGAAACGGAAATATAATTTTCAGAATGTCCGGAAAGGATACCTTCTTCATAAGTTTCAAAAAGTACTTGCCTGATTTTACCAGTATTATTTTCATAAAACTGGCGTTTTTTCTTCATGGATAAACGGTGTAATATTTTACTTCTCTCTGCAATAGTCTGTTGAGAAACTTTGGGCTCAATTTTAACAGCATCTGTATTATCCCGTTGGGAATACGAAAATACATGCAGATAGGATACATCCAATTGTTTCAGTAATTCATAAGTCTCCTCAAAATTTTCCTCACTTTCTCCAGGAAATCCCACAATCACATCCACACCAATACAGGCATCCGGCATGATGGATTTTATCTTGTTAATTCTTCGTACAAATAAATCCGAGTTATATCGCCGCCGCATGGCTTTTAAAATATGATCCGACCCCGATTGCAATGGTATATGGAAATGAGGTAGAAACTTTTCCGACTTTGCTGTGAAATTTATAATTTCATCTGTGAGAAGATTGGGCTCAATGGAAGAAATACGATATCGTTCTATGCCTTCAACTATATCCAATTCCTGAATCAATTCAAAAAAACTTTCACCGTGATTTTTACCAAAATCACCCACATTTACTCCGGTTAACACAATTTCCTTAATTTCAGTTTCAGCAATTTCCCTGGCTTGGAGCAAGGTATCAGCAATATCAGCGCTGCGGCTTTTACCCCGTGCTAAGGGGATGGTGCAGAAACTGCAGGTATAATCACAACCATCCTGTACCTTTAAAAATGACCGGGTGCGCTCTCCCATAGAATAGGAAGGATGAAAATGGGTTACGGTATCAATTTCAGAATTTAAAATGATAGGCTGCCCATTAAATTCGTTTGCTTCCATTTTTTCAATAAGATTGAATTTATCCTCGGCACCAGCAACAATACTCACTCCGGGAATATCCGCAATTTCTTGTGGATTTAGTTGTGCATAACACCCAATAACAGCGACTTTTGCCTGGGGAGATTTTCGCAGAGCTCGGCGGACTGCTTTTCGGGCTTTTTTATTGGCATTATCTGTGACGGAACAGGTATTAATTACATACAAGTCTGCAGGATGATCTATTCCCACCTGGGCATACCCATGGGAGGAAAAATCCCGGGCAAGAGTAGAGGTTTCTGCAAAATTAAGCTTACAGCCCAGTGTTTGAAATGCTACTGTTTTATAAGGAGACCCCAAATGTTAATTGCAATTCTAATTGGTGAAAAGTTATAATGAAAATTTCAGTGATTTCTGAAGCATTAAATTTAGAGGGATTTACAGGACACTTGAAACATTATTAGTATGGAGTAAATTAACCGCCTGCTCCCGAAGGGCGGGCAGGTCAAGAGGAAAATAATAATTAAAACTGATCTACAATGGATTAATCCTGATGTTCTCTTAATTTCTCATAAACAATCTTCCCCAATTCATTTCTGGGAATAGAGGACACTTGAATAAATTCTTTGGGTATTTTAAAATCCGAAATCCGCCCTTTTAGTTTCATTCGGAATTCCGAATTCCGAATTCCGAATTCCGAATTCACAATATAAGCAACCACTTTCTCCCCCCACTCCACATCTTCTACTCCAATCACGGCGGCATCGGTGATGCCTTCAATTTGTAACAAAGCTTCTTCCACTTCTAAGGGATTTACATTTTCTCCACCGGTTATAATAAGGTCTTTGCGGCGGATGTCCAAAAATACCAGATTTCCATTGTCAACTTGTCCGAGATCATGGGAATTATGGTGCCCGTTGGTTGCTGCCTCACCCACATACCCTTTCATTACCATTGGCCCGGAAATGTACAGTTCATTGTTTTCCGTCCAAATTTTTGCTCCATTAAAGGGTCTGCCAGCATATAATTTATTTTGGGGTTCATCTAATAGTTTCAATCCTACCGTACCGGAACAAGTTTCGGACATGCCATATACTTTCACAATATTGAGTTTTTCCTTGATGCAGAGGTCAAGAAGATATTCTGGTGAGGGACCACCACCTAACAGAATCCACCGCAATGATTTTATTGCCTTGAGTCCACCCTCTAAATCCAATATTCTTTTCAGCATGGTAGGCACAAGGGAAATAATTGAAACCGGATATTTAATAATGGTATCTAATACCAATTTTGCTTCAAATGTGGAAACTAAATTTACGGAAAAACCAAACATGAGGGCTCGCAACATGACAGCCAAACCACCAATATGGTGCAAAGGCAAGCAGCAGAGAAATTGATCATTTGACTGAAACTGGAGAAACTCATTCCAATTATTACAGCTGGCCTCAAAATTACCATAAGTAAGCTGTACCGCTTTGGGAATGCCAGTAGTTCCGGAAGTGAGAATTATGGCAGTAATATCATCGCTATTATAAATATAATCATTTTTTATAACTGAACATCCACTTGATGCATTGGGTAATTCTTCGATACAAGAAACGGGGATCGGTGATGGGAAATCGGGTAATTTTTGATTCCAGTTGGTGATGATGAGTTTGGGTTGGATTTTATCAATGATGACATTGCGTTCCCCCTCTGTTAATTTTGGGGAGATGGGTGCTGCCACAGCTCCGATTTCAAAACAGGCCAAAATAATTTCTATAAGTTCAACTCCACTGGGGAGGTAAATGAGAATTCTGTCCTGCGGCTGGATGTTTTCTCTTAATAATGATCGGGAATAGGTTTGTACCATTTCGGCAATATCAAGGTAGGAAAATTGGTTATCGCCAAATTGGATAAATAGTTTTTCAGGATTCTGATTTACTTGATTTTGCAGCCAACTCATTATAAATCTACACCTAAGCCAGGGCTGTCAGATATGGCAATCTTTCCACCTTGAATTGGCTGTGTCGGCTTACCCTCATTTAGCACCTCTCCAGTTGCTAAACCACAGGCTTCCGTAATTTCGTTAGTAAGAGCCAAATGCAAACAGGCGGTTCTCCCAATCGAGGTCTCAAGGGAGGAGGTAATAACTACCCTGATATTTTCAGTCCGTGCCAGATTGATGATTTTTTTGCATTCGGTAAATCCGCCAGAAACCATGGGCTTGATAACAAAAACATGAGCAGCCTGCTCCTCAATAATTTTTTCAGCAGACTGGAAATCTGTGAGAGATTCATCAACAGCAATAGGGATTTCGGTATGGTAGGTAAGTTCAGCCAGGTCTTCCAGATTATCTGCAGGTAGGGGCTGCTCAATATAGTCAATATTGAATTTTTCCATTTCTTTACAAAAACGGATTGCTTTGGGTAAATCAAAGGCACCATTGGCATCCAATCGGAATTGAATATCTTTACCAAAAGACTGGGTGAGATATTCCATATTTTCGATTTCGTCAAAAAGATTGCGAAAGCCCACCTTAACCTTCATAACGGTAAAGCCTTCTCCAGGTTGATGCACTCCCACCAATCCATTAACTAGAATTTCAACGTTGGCTTTGTTATTTAGATATTTTGCCAATGGAAGTTCTTCCTCCTTCGCCAGAATATCATAAATTGCAGTCTCTAAAGCAAACCTCACCGAAGGGGTATTTTGCGAATGTATTTCTAATAATAAAAATAATTCCTCCCTATCCAAATCCTCCCTATCAATCGCTTGATGAAATCCTTCCAGGGCATAGCGAACTTCCTTCAATGTTTCTGTGCTGAATCCCGGTAATGGTGATGCTTCACCCACTCCCGTAAAATTGGCACATTTCAATTTTATCCATACCCCTTCCCGATGGGTGTAAGTCATTCCGGAAGTTTGGAGAGGCTTCACAAAGGGAATGGAAAAGGGAGTAACTTTGAAATGGCTGATTTTCAAAGGATGAGTCCCAGTGAAAAAAGAATGGTAAAAATAAATAAAAAACGAGCGGTCCCAGCCAGTACTTTATTTAACTCTCTGCCGGTTTTTGAAATCAATTGGATAATGAGATGCACTGCTATGGGCAATGCAAAGAGTGTGATTAATAATGACATATTATACCTTGTATTCCACCACATACATAGAGGGATGATAAATGGAATTATTACCAATATTGAGAATTCAATATGTGAAAAGGATTTCCCCCATCGAACTGCCAGTGTTTTTTTACCCGTGACGATATCAGTTTCCATATCCCTAATATTATTTACAACAAGAATGGCGGTGGAAAGCATCCCCAAAGCTGCACCCAGCCAAAGGGAGGTGCTGGTGATAATTCCGGTTTGCAGATAGTAGCTACCGGGAACAGCAATGAGTCCGAAAAAGATAAAAACGAACACATCCCCCCATCCATGATACCCTAAAGGATAAGGACCACCTGTATAAGCAATACCAGCTGCAATGGATGCCAATCCAATAAACACAATGGGCCAACCACCAACCCAAGCTAAGTAGAAACCAACAAAAATTGCCAATGCGAAAATGCGCCACATGGCTTGTTTCATTTTTTCAGGAGTGATGAGTCCCGATTGAGTTGCGCGTTTGGGACCTAACCGGTCATCCCGGTCCGTCCCCCTTTGGTAATCATAGACATCATTTGCAAAGTTGGAACCTATCTGTATGAGTACCGCAGCCAAAAGGGTCATTAGAAAAGTGAACAAAATAAATGATCCATCATGATGAGATAATGCCGTACCCAATAAAACGGGAGATATTGCCGCAGTCAAGGTTTTTAATCTCACTGCAATTATCCATTTACCCATTATTTACTCACAAAAATCACAAAAACCACAAATATTGTTGATTAAGGCAGTCGTGGAAATTTATCAAAGTTTGGTTTACGTTTTTCCTTAAAGGCGTCCCTGCCTTCCTGTGCTTCTTCGGTCATGTAAAAGAGCATGGTGGCATCACCGGCGAATTGCTGCAATCCTGCCTGGCCATCACAGTCTGCGTTCAGGGCACCTTTCAGCATCCGCAACGCCAGGGGTGATTTTTCCAGCATTTCACTGCACCAGTTTACCGTCTCTTCTTCCAATCTTTCATAAGGAACCATGCAATTTACCAGTCCCCAATCCAGGGCAGTCTGGGCATCATACATTTTACACAAAAACCAGACTTCCCGGGCACGCTTCTGTCCGATTATACGCGCCATATAAGAAGCTCCCCAACCGCCGTCAAAGGAACCAACTTTAGGACCGGTCTGTCCAAATTGGGCATTGTCGGCTGCAATAGTTAGGTCGCAGAGCATGTGCAGCACATGACCGCCGCCAACAGCATAGCCAGCAACCATGGCTACCACAGGTTTGGGCATATAACGGATTTGCTTCTGCACATCCAGAATATTTAATCGGGGTACTCCATCATCTCCTACATACCCCGCATCACCGCGTATTTTCTGATCACCTCCGGCACAAAAGGCTTCTTTTCCTTCACCTGTGAGAATAATAACCCCTGCTCCCTGGTCTTCCCGGGCAAGCGTAAAAGCTTCTTTGAGTTCAAAAACAGTTTTGGGACGAAAAGAATTGCGTACTTCCGGGCGGTTGATTATAATTTTGATGATGCCTTTCGCATCATCCAACCCACGCTCATATTTTAT
>JYMV01021882.1_pt1 | contig 16127 bp, 5 predicted proteins | sample 338911 | NCBI WGS metagenome assembly JYMV01 (sample SAMN03354496, study PRJNA234377) | hydrothermal vent metagenome | biome: Deep sea; feature: Hydrothermal plumes at the Eastern Lau Spreading Center, Western Pacific Ocean; material: Seawater | place: Tonga | collected 2009 | depth 2000 m m
CCTTTTTTCGTTCAAAAATACTAATTACCAAGAATCTATCAAAACATGGTAAAAGGGGAATAACTGGCATAGTACTTTTAATGTATTATTATTTTCATGGCTATCATTTGGAACACCTTAGTGGATTACGAAAATCTAGTTCCGAACGTCAAAAAGTAGCTAATAATTATGGTAGCTAATAATTATAGGACACCGGTCATATAAACATTATTACAACAACGTAGATACTAAATTTAGTACGCTCGGAATGACCTTCAGCGAGTACTCTCGTGATGAAAATAACTAAATAATCTAAAGTCATTGTGGACAAGTAAACTACAGGACCTGTTTTTATACGTTATTTCTTATTTGTATAAAATGTGTTAGTAATTAAACGAAATCATTGCTATTCTATGCACAAACTTCTATTGATGTGTCCATTTCTGGTGATAGAATATAGCCCCCATTGTGAAGAGCCGAAAGAACAAAATCGGAATTCAATAGGACTTGAAACAACGGTAGGAAAATAAAGATAACATTATTTAATATAACATTTATAGACTGTTATCAAAATAGTAGAAAATTAAAAGCTGATTGTTATCAATAATGTTGGATAAATATTGGTATGTTAGGTATTGATAGAGCTTTTTGACGACATGTTTATTCTAGTATCCCGAAATTCAAGCATAAAAGAGCATTTAGTAGTTGTTATTAGTGACGAGTATATCATATTATGTAAAGCCAACCCACATTTTGAGAGTAAATACACAACTCGGAGTTATAATTTACCCAGGTTACCATTCATCAGTGTTAAAATAACAAAAGTAGATACAAGCTGTTAGTGCACATGAAGCATTTCTGTAATACAATTTCCTCACGAAATGAAGTAAAGATCATCTAAATCACAAAGGACGTTTAGCGCTGAACAACCATTAATCTATGCCTTTTGGTTTTATTGCTCCCAAAGACTTGTACGTAAATTGTTTGGCGCTGAGCGTACCTGATGAGAAGGTTATTCCAGAAAGGCACCGTGCACACTAAATTTTATCAACCTATCATTTGTTTTTATTTTTGTTCAACCTATAAAACGACATTTTCACAGTTTCATTTACCCTTCTTGAGAAATCATATTGTATTTCCATCTTACGTTCTCTTTGATACCGGATAACAATTGCATTTATTGTCTCTCATCTGTTAAGTATTGTGCCTCTATAATATCTAGCAAGACAAACCATCACAATGCAATTAACACGATGGGCGCCACATGTGGAGCAGGAACTAATAATCTTTCTGGATCACATGAGTTCACCCTCTGTCGTTAGTGGGGTTCCTGTTGCTGGATCTTTAGTTGTCTGTGTAGTGTCGACTCTTGTTTGTCCCTTCCTCCTTTTTTCATTGGCCATTGCGTTGTTTGTCCTTCGATTATGGCTTCTGAAAACCTCTTTTGTATCTTCAAAACCCTCTTAAATGTAGTATATTATTGTGTCAAAAGATATATAAATATAAACAATAGTACATTTAAGCATAAAGCAATAAGTGTATTTAAACGAACTTAGTTTTACAGCAGATTCTTAGTAAACACGATAAGACACATGAACCAAAAATAACCAAGATTTAACACCCAGTGTAAATATATTGAATTACAGTGATGAGATGTCAATATGAAAACCTGTAGCAGAGCATCAACACAACAGTAATAGTGCGGGTGACACGGTGATCGACAGTTCATTTGCTTAAAATACATTTTCGCATATGGGACGAAGCTTAATTAGTTTATCTCTCTATATATTTATACCTTATAAGGAAGACGAATTTAGTATGTTCGTCACAATATTAAGTTAATTAGAGCTAATAGCTAAGACAAATTTAGATGCAAAGCGTTGAATACAAGTGTTGATAATGTAGGTAATTTAATTAGCATTGCAATATTTATAGAGCTATTTCCAGTTTTGAATTTAATGTGGCTTTGAAACCAATATTTTCTCGTAATGTGCAAATTGTGAAGAGATATAATAGTTTTCATTGTCTTTTTTGGGAAATCTTAGTAACGTATATGCATGTACCATCTCACACTTCAATTCCAAGAATCATCAATTTTGACATATTACATTCCAAATTTGGGTTGTTTCACCATTTTTATTCGCTTTATTGCATAATTCATTGATTTATTAATTAGTTCCAATTTCATGTTGTCAATAAAATAATCCACTTATGAGAGTCCAGCAATTATATTTGGATTGCATTTTTTATTTTGTCTTCATTTTTAGCTTGTTGTTACAGTCCAGATGTAGCGTGTATCGGTATAACTCATGTGCATATTCTTTATTGAATTAGTGATTGTTGTTTAGTGCGAATTCGCAATTGTTGTGCTATGCCATTGGGGAGAACAAGTTACATTACAATGAGATGATAATAATGTCCGATTTGTATTAGACCAAACACATTAAATTGAATTTTTATAGTGCTATCTCACTGAAATAATGGTTCACGGGCAGACATGTCGCTCATCTCTTCTTACTGTCTATTACCCCTCCCCTCTGAATGCTGCGTGCATAGCGGTGAAGCATCAATTACCAATTTTATAGTCTTTAGTTTCGCCGAACAGAGACTCGAACACACGATATATCACACTCGAGGTGAGAACACAAACCATTACAGAACCAACGCTGTTGATTCATTATTGAAGGCCTTACTTTGATTATATAATCAAAAACGTAATTATACATTTTCCCGTAAGTTTAGATTTTTACCCAACTTTTAGATGATGGACGTTCTGTCACGTTGACTTACATCCACACTATCTCCTTAAATCACAGGAATAAACTGTAGAAGGTCTTAAAAAAACATTTTTCATTTTATGTTTATCTGCCATCGTACTATATATACTGATCGAAATAATAATTGCTTTCCATTACATTTGTCGGAATAATCTAAAAATGGAATTTTTCATTTCACTCTGACTTCAAAACTTTCTAAGCCGTTAAGGAAAAGTGTGTAGTTTCTAATTACAATATTCAAGATCATATCTTCTTGTCTAAATGTGTTTAATTATTTTCTGAAGGATTGATGTAAGTAATGAATGAATGAATTGTCCCATCTGTAAGATCTATAAGCTCCAAAATATTTACATGGGACAACGGTTTCTGATTGCTTGAAATGATTAAAAGAAAACTGTTTTCCAAAACTCCATTCTGTTTCTTTCTGCAGTTAATTATATTCAAATATTTCAATCGTATGTTCTCTTGTGATGGTAATGTACAAAAAAAAAAAACAAACACAAACAATCAAACAAGCAAAAAAAAGCAAAAAAAAAAGCAAAGACAAAAATAAAAATAAGGCAAAATCAAAAACAAAAACAAAACAAGAAGGAAAAAAAATTGATGCCAACAGATTTGTTAAGCCCACATTATTTTTGTTAAGCCCACATTATTTTTTCACCTAACAGTTTATCTCATACAAAATGTATTTTTGGATATTATATATATATTTATATAGGTAGGGTCGACCAATGTGACATTTATATATGATTAATGATAAAAACATTACATATCAGAGGAAATTACACCAAACTAATCGATTTTCACAGTTTCAGTTTCTAAGAAATTGTACAATCAATCAAAATTTTAATTTAAGAAAAGGTGGTAAAAACTAATCTACACGCAAACATGACGTTCACTGAAGATTAATCGTACTATATATTTCGTACGGTAAATGTGCTGCTACACGGTAAAATAGCAATTGTAATCAAATACAGTCAAAGCTAAATATAATTTCTATTATTAGAAATGTTTTTCTGCTTTAAATACTTTTCTTGTATTACAAAAAGTAACCTTCCGGCTAAAGTGGTATTCACTATGACGAGATGTTTCTTTTGAATGTTTAATTATTTGGAATCAAGAATCTATAATGAGAACCGGTTTACTGAAAAGTACTTATGGTGAATTGAAACTAAAGTTGCAATTTTGGAATTCATAGCTACAAGCCCGTAGGTTTTACTAGAATATTTATATTTCTAATTCGCTATAAAGAGAACAAAATGACATAATAAATAACAAGGCCACATCAGAAACCATGTTGGTATATTGACAATTTCTATCTACAAGTCACATCTGTAACTAGTAACATTGTTGCTATGCTCACAACACTATCCGATACTGCGTCTGATGCTATCTACAAATACTCGACTAGCTAGCTGTAATACTCACAGCACATTTTCCTTTCCTGTCAGTTCCTTTCGACAAAAACATGGACAGATTAGTAAGCTGTTATGCTCATAGCCATACGTTATCTTGTATCTTTTGCTGTCTAGATATATATAGGCGCACTAGTAAGCTAACAAGTTATTATATTCACAGTACTACATCATTATGTGTCTGTTGTTACTTACGAATTACAAGTTCCTGTTTACAAATAACTAGGGACCATCAGAAACACTACTGTTATATTCACAGCTCTGCATCATCTTGCAGGAGTATCTACAAATATTTCAACATATTAGTGAACTAGCTATGCACGACACATACACAGTATGTTAATATAATGTCGCATTAAATACACTTCATTTACATAGAAACCACATCCGTGGTGTAATGGTTATCGTGCTCGCTTCGAGTGCGGTAGATCATATGGTCGGGAGTCGGTCGAGACAAACCAAAGACAATAAATTGATTAGTGCTGCTTCTCCGCATCATGCAGCCTTAAAGAGTAAGAACAAATACTGCTTGACTTGGAATCGATTGTGTACCCGAGGACTGTTGTTTCGGTGAGCTAGCAATATAAAGATTCAATTAAGCGTGTTGGTCTGGTACAAAGCCGACATCACTGTCATTTCATTGAAAATAACTTGTTCTCGTCATGATATAGCTAAGACATTGCTCATTTGGAATTCACCCATAGTGAGGTAAAACATTCCGGTAGCAGACGATTACACAAAATCAAAATTGCTGGGAATCGTGGCCTTTAACAATATCTACGAACCAATCAATATCCATTTTCCTTTACATATTTCTGCTTTTCTTTTGACTTTGACATATGTATTAATAGAAGAATGTTTCTCGTGCAATAAGTCCAACTGTCCATCAAGGCGTGCCATATCCGATATTTCCAGACTGATAACCTATGATAATCAACAATAAACTGATCATCACATCCTCCTCCCTCCCAATAACAAATACGAGTCATGGAATAAACATAAAATGGATGTTTCAATGACTTGTAAAAGTTCAAGAACGAAGAAAAGATCAAAAAACAAATCTGGGCATGATATTTTCTACTTCTCTATACACAGCACCGTTTTGAAATCGACATAGTTTCTACAGAGGAATATCATGATAAACTGTACTGAATAACTACCCATTTGTCATATTCTTTTCCCCTGTTGATATCATGATGAACTGTACTGAATAACTACCCATTTGTCATATTCTTTTTCTCTGTTGAAATAAAAAAATAAAATAAAATAATTATTTGAGATTTACATGTGTTATTATTAATTTCCCGAAACAACATATTTTTATTGACAATCATAGGAGCGCAAAGTGTGCATCCATACTTGCCGAACTTTTGTAGCTACTTGTTTTATGCTTAGGCTTGAGTTTATAGAGCATAAAGAGAGTACATTAGCCTTGTATCTATATTTCTATTTTCTAGATATCTATGTTTGCACTACATTAAACCTACACTGCTATAATCCATCCGTTCGGTTTCGAAATATTGCAAGACCAATATAATATGTTGTTTGATTGGATTGTTGTTACCTTTATTTAGCTATATTTATTACGAGAACAAGTTTACACAACAAATATTATGTAGGTAAAATGTTGCACCGGGGTTGGTCTACGGACTGATAATTCTTAATTGCAACGAGCAACAAGACACAACTCTCAGCGAATCCTGGATTATTAAGGTTTTTCTTTGTTGTTTTTTGTTTGTTAGGTGTTTTTTTTTCTTTTCTTTTTAAGCTTTACGGTCACCACCATGGCTATCCGTTGCGAAATATATCCGTGTCACAAATGACCACGGATATGTTCCATTTGTCTTTATCATAATCCGGTTTTGCAATAAGAGTAACACGACGGGCGCCACTAGTGGAGCAAACACTGTTTACCTTTCCGGAGCACATGAGTTCACTCCCAGTTTTTAGTGAGGTTCGTGTTGCTCAATCTGTAGTTTTCTGTGTAGTGTTCTGCAAATCATTGTTTGTTCTTTTGTCCTTTTTCTTTTGCCTAATGTATTGCTTGTCGTTCTTCGATTGACGGCTTCTGCTTGTCCCTTTGGTATCTTCAAACTCTTCTTGATGGAGATATGGAAGCGATGTAGTATATTTGAATCTGCATTAGCCCAATTTCAAAACAGAGAAGTAGCGTTGGCTTTAGGAATGAAACTTTGCGCTGACTTCTCAATACATGTTCTCAATCTCGTTTGTGATGTTCGTTTTTTCTTCATGGGTGTGATCATTATGATTAATGATTTTGATTGTCACTGAAATAAACACATTTTATTATCACCTCGAAGATGTAAATTTATTACATATGTAGATTTTTGTAGTCCAACCTTGAAAATATATATCAAATCAAATCAAATCAAATAGCACATCAGTGGGGATTATTATAGGACATATATTTATATTTCATAACTGTGAACCTAAATTAACAAAGAACAATACTAGATAAATATCAATAAAATAATACAAATCAGTCAATTACTAGTATTATTTTGACAGTTAATTTGTAATAATAAATTTCAAAAAATGACAACTTTCACCTTTGAAAATAAAACTAAAATATTTCAATTATCCAGACTAGATTGATTGATGATTAGTAGATATGTATTAATCTGTTATTTACTAAGGGTAGCTATCAAAGTGTAGTTCTGGGAAACAGTTGAGAATATATATATGAAGAAGTAGTATCAAGAAGATTTTAAATTAAAACAAAATATGGTCTTCTTGGCAATTCTAGACAATTATGATCTTAAGGATCAAACAACAAATGAAGGAGACCAAGTGATAAGAACATTTGTACATTTATTGCAATGCTAATGGCAGCAATCGTAACGAAGTGATGATGTTCACCATCCCAGAGCAGCTGGCATCATTCCCGGGGTAGTGGGGGAATTTTCTTGTTATCCTGTTGTCCGAGGTTTTTCTTTCTTACATTGGTGGTTCTTGTAGTCTTTGCTGTTTCACTATAAAAGCCGTAGTATCTGGGCATCAGCCAGACTAGCACCGACTCCCACTTTCCATGATTCAACCCTTATTTGATTCCACTTCTTTAAGAACCCAGAATTTATATCAATAATATTAAGCAAGCTGTGCATGCATTAGATTGAAGACTGAAGACGAAATCCATGTGATTTAGTCAATGTTTATCATGTCAACATTACCAACAAAACAAGGAACTGGGTCACTATATCGATCCGACAGTAATTGCCAACAAAGCTCAATCCAGGAACAAGGCCATAAATCCGGATTTGATTCAACATTAGTGTAGATTTATATAAAAGCCGAGACAAAAACACAATGCTACCACACAATACCAAATCAAACAAGATAATAAAATATTAGGATACAATACACCAGCAAGACAAACAAAACAGAATGATGTTGCTATACAACACAAACGACGACAACACATAATTTGGATGCAATACACAACTAACACAAATAAAAGCAGACTTGTGTTATTGAATAGCACCATAGCACCAAGGAAAACAAAACAGAATTTGGACTCAAGACAAATAAAAATAGGATTATGTTATCGAACAATGCCATGAGAAACAAGACATAATTCTTATTATCATAAAACACAGTTTTCGTGGGTCAACTTTTGAAAGTGCTTTCGACAATAAACAACGATCTTTGTCCATCTTAAGATATTTCTTTTGACAGAGAAGGCGCATCTTATAGGATTCATTTCATTATCAGACCATGCATAACCTGACAGAACCATATATCACTTTTATTTCATCGTTAATAGCAATAAATCGTTTTCTGATCTATAAAGTTCTACTACAGTAACTGAAAGTATCTGAATACGGTATGAAATAGACATCCGTGAAAATTTAATGGACAATTTCCTTAAGAATCAATTATTTCTCTATTATCAAACACTCTTATATTGGTTTTAGCGACAGCAACATTATTGTGTCTAGTTTCCATTGACTTACCAATTCAATTTCATTGTGCCTGGTTGATAAACTTGGCAGTTTTATTATTATTTATTTATCCACCGACTAACAATTCAATGAGTTTTGAATAGAAGAAATGTACATTTGCATTTAGCAAAATGAAATCCGAAAAGTTGAATGATTAGAATAAATGTTTGTTTCATTGAGATTACTCAAACCAAAAGGAATAACTTACTGAATTTACAACCATTCTTAGAATAAATGTTCTTCATTGAAATTGTATAAACCCAAACTACAAATTATTGAATTTACAATCGTTCGTATCCAAAATGTATTATTCAACAGTAACTGTAATCTGTTAATTTCCCGAGAATCTTTTAACAATCGAAATTAGCTTATTAATACATTTTAAGAACAGGCTGTTTCATACATATCTCCATCACAAACAATGTTTAGATATAGCGTTTTAAGTACATGTATGATTTATTTTAACAATTAATTCGCTTAAATCAAAGTCCATTGTATTAAACTGTAAATAAATCATTCAAATATTTTGATGATAGTTTTTGATTGTTTCATGTTTGCATTTGGTATTTGCGGCCTGTCATACTCAATGTAAAGAGAAGACCAAAATCTGTTCAACATTTCATAATAACGTAGATATCAAATTTATTGCACACAACGCGTTTCTGAACCCTCCTCCCCGAATAATCCTGGGATACAGGCAATATAGGACAAAAAAAGAGGACAAACAAAGCAAAAACACAACACCGAAAACTAAAAAGATGAGCATCCTGGACACCACCACCAAACCGGTGATGAATCAAGCTACTCGTGAAGGGTATGTATGTACAAATATTATGTCACAATATTTAAATGCAAGGTAAATAATGTTATGTTATCTATTTTCAACATTTGCCGGGCCAAAGCATTTATTTAAAAGAATGCCAACACCCTCTTTCTGCAGAATCAAATACAAGTCCTCATGATTAGTTAATTATTTTACCTGTATTTGAATTTCTTGCTGGTCTCATTGCATCTGTAGTAAAAGAAAGAAAATATATAGAGTTAATACATGCGTATGCTTAAAGCTATGACAACAGCTGATCTGAAGGATAAGGAACGTCATCTCAGTCATTTTGAGGTATGATTTATACCATCCAATAAAAAAAAACTTACAGTGAGTGTAAAACAGAACAGCAATAAATGCACTGCTTCTTAGCTTTTTGCTTTTTACGTTTGGGTGGATTTTTTTCATGTTCACTTTCATCTAATGCATTCCTGTAGGCACTATCCGTCATTGTACAAATATATGAGGATGTATTGAGGAGGGGGGACATGGATTTCAAGGATTAACAGTTTACAAGACAAAGTCTATACCTAATTCGAAAAACTGATACTAACTGTGTAGTAGTTTTGTTGCTATACATTTACCCAACATAGAAATGAAAGTGTAATATATTTATATATTTTTTATATATAGCATGATTATCATATGCTAATGGAATGAACCATTGTTGCGTAATCGCATTAGTAAGATATATGATTATTTAAGAGTTTACTTTGTGACTCAATGAAAAAAATAATATTTACAACATCATGGTCAGAAAGAAGAGAGCAATGCAATAGTTGTTTCTTTACTTTAAGTATGTGTAAAAGTATAAAATTGGACAGCCTCTCATGTTCATTTACATTCAAACGGTTTTACTCAAAGAAAAACAAAAGTAAGGCAAAGCTTTAAAGAAAAATTTATGTAAATATGCTTTCTCGCAGCTAGCGTCTTATAATGCAAAAATATAAAAGATAGCAAATGATAAGTACAGATAAAGTTTGCCCAAATGTCGGCAATCATCCGACCATGATGTCAGGAACAAAATATTCTTCCGAAATACCGACTTGAAATTGATCGTAGATAAATCCAGGTGCCGTTTATTCTGCAAGCATTTCCCATAATATTATATGATGTTTTGTTTTCAGTAAGCTTTGATGATACATGCTTCCTTGTTATTTTAACTTTGGTAATGCAATATAACAAGCACTATCATTCCACCCCACTTCACTGTAAGGTGTACTCGTCTTTGAAAAAGTTTCCCAGATACATACATTCGTTTTTTTCCATCACAGCTATATCTGGTCGTCACGATATCTGCAACAAATTCAGAAAGTGGCGTAAATCAAACTTTCATCCATATATAATAAAATCTGAAATCTGCAATCTGCATTAATATTATACTTCGACATTATAAGCTCGTTCAGACCGTTTTTTCTGACTATATATCAATAAGACTATTATACAATATATTTGGGATTGATTCCATTATCACGATTCATACAGAAGAATTATAATAAATAATGACATTATCACAACTAATATGAAAGAAGACTAATTATTCTCTGTCATAATTTCATGGCGCAAAGTAGAGAATACATAAGAATGTACATTAATATTATCAAATACATGTTGATTTGTGATTTGTGCCACCTTCGTCATTCATCATACTTACTATTTTTCATATATTTTCTTGAAACATAATAAAAAAATAATTCATATCATGCGAAGGTATTAATAAGTAATGGGTTAATGTATGCTTAAGTTCATATCGAGAAATTAAATTTAATATAGCGATTGTAGAGAAAAAAATAAGCTGTTTGAATACGCTCACTAATCATTAAATTTAATAATTTCAATTGCATACTACAGATAAATAAAAGTTACTCCCAATGCACTTTGGATGATGTCTTGAACATTGAGCATAATTCCATTTTCATCATTATAAATTGGATTATCCATACGAATTCCAGTGTTTTAGCTTATTGTAGACATATTTCTAACATGTCCTTCCCTTATCTGTATTAGGAAATATAATTTCTCGACGGATGCCGTTAACTTTTATGGGACTCAAATTGTCAGAACTGTTGTTCCTTTTTTCCACTTTTGTATAGCTTTTTTATATACAAGACCAACATATCCAGTAACAGTCAAATGTACTTGTACCGGTTGTCCCATTCCTTCTTCATTTCTGTATTGAACTTAATATACACGAAACATATGCCACTGGAGTTTAACGACACACACTTGGAACAAAAGCATGATTATTAAGTATTCGCTATTTCAATTTAGTTTATTTAATTACATATTTGGATTATAGGAATTAATGTCAACCTTTATTTTTCATTCATTAATGTATGTGATGACCAGCATAATTTCCGTGTAAATCAAAGTCGTCACGTCAAATACAACTATTTTAAAACATGTCATGTCTATTACGAATATTACTCTTGTATTGCATGACCTGTCTCGAAAGTCCAAAATAATCATGTAAAGAGCAATTACTACAAGCAATCTTATCTTCTAGACATTATGTCATGAAGTATTTCGGACAAAGACATATTAATCAAGTTGTTCATGTTAATTTTAGAACATTGCAGACTGATTAATTACAATTATAATGAGAAAATACGAGTCAATATGATTTACAGTTTCTATTGTGAGACATCTTCATCTTTATTTAGCAGTCACGTTCAGGTTTCAATATTCTCATGTTTATAACAACAGACAGGAAGTACGTCGAGAACACATAAAATAGATAAGCTGAGAAAAAAATAAAACACCATTAGAATAGATCCTAAATCCAATTAGAAAATCTTCGAAAAGAGGCAAAAATTATATCTTTAAAACATATATATATATATGACCTCTCACTTTCGTGACACTTCAATAAATAGTTATATGGTTAAACAAGATTATGGGCCAAAACATACTCTCTTAGTGAAATGATGCGGAGTTATTCACGTGTGAGTAAAATGCTAGCCTTCACATATAAAACATGCAATAAAAAAACAAGGTAATGAACAATCTCATGATATATATTACACCAAGACCATTTCAAAACTCCGAGGAAACTGGAAGTAGATAAAGGTGTTCCAGAAGGACAAGCATTTCACGGACGGATTATCATAATAAGTTGCAGGAAGGAACAACAATGTTGTCCAGAAGAGTAAGCATTACATTTTTACGGAATGGCAAGTGTGAAAGGCATTCTGGAATGTCAAACATCACATGTTTTCCGGAAGCATAAGCATGAACGGAAGGATAAACATCAATGGTTTTCGAATGGTAAGTATCACATAACGAAGTCCGTTATGCGATATGATGTTACATTTCTCTTTGTCTGTGTCTATCACACCTATGTTGAATTAAATCATAGGTTTAAGTTGTGATACTGGAAATATGTCGGTAAAGAATTAACACCAGTAGATTATGTACAGATAAATATAAATCACAAGATGTTGAAACGAAAGGAGAATAAGGGTAATAACAAAATTACCGAACTCCGAACAATCTTACAAAGAGAAAGTCAAAACTCATAAGTATATAGACAGACAAAATCAGTCAACAACCGGAAAACTGTGAAAACCGTAATGACTCTGACTTGGTACAGGCATTTCAAAGCGCCAAACCTCCCGCTTTCATTACGGCTCAAAGTTTCCGGCTGTCAGTAGTTATAACAATACTTGAACAAAACAGGTAAAACAGTTGTCAAAACAGCACCAAACTCAAAATGTCATTCAATCGGCTTACAAGTAAATTAGAACCAAGGACCAATATATATACAATATTATGTAAATTATCGGAAAAATAAAATCTATGTGATGCCCCCAGCAATGCCATTGTAAATGCGGTCTCTAATATCAGCTACAGGCCGCTGATGCAGGCCGATGTTAGGTTATATAGAACATTAGGTTAACTCGTTTGCAAACACAACTGTTCCCACGACTTTTTTTTTAGGATAGCATAACATCATTGTTGTACATGTTAGATATATTACTATTGTAACAAAAGAAACGGTCAGCACATCGGTTTTTTTTACATCAAGGTTATCGCTATCAAACCAATTGAAAATATGTACTGAATTTTATTAGCGCTCTTAAGATCTTGAATACAACACATCAGACTTGCTGCTATTTAATCATAGAAAGGCTTAATATAAATAATTTTATTAGATTTGAGTTAGACACTTATCTAGACTTATTACATTTTGAAAGATCTATTTCACAAAGGCTGTAATATACCAAAATGTTGTTAACTTTTTTTTTATTTTTACATATAGACAATTTGGAAATTTGTTTATGCAATTCACCAATGAAACGACAACATATGAAGATTAAACCAAGAGGAACAACCCAAAGAGAGAGAGAGAGAGAGAGAGAGAGAGAGAGAGAGAGAGAGTGAGAGAGAGAGGGGGAGGGGGAACGCCACTGACCGTAAATGTCCGTATTTTTCACACATATTAGTTTACTGGTAGCTATTATATTGTTGACTCTGTTGACCATTTTTTCTTTTTTCTTTTAGAATTGTGGTGTAAATTGTGTAATTTATAAAGCCTAAGAGTGGTGCCTAAAACTAGAATATGACAACATTGCAATAAATTACATGTCGAGGAAAGCCAAGTGCGCTAACATATACCAACATTTCCTGTTATACAAATATATTAAATAGCACGTGAAGCAAAAGGCAATTGGTACAACACCACTAGACAACTGTGACCTTGGATGTCGGTAGTTTTGTTTTTGTTCGCTTCCCGAACGTCATTTTCTGTTATATTAGTTTTCACAAAACCAATTTATTCCGTAACAGAAACTAACAAGAGATGTTAAAATAAAAGCAGCACTTTATCTCAAATTTTAATATTAAGCTGAGAGAAGCGGGTGTCTTGTAAGAGACAAGACCTGCTTAACCTTTGCGAGCACCTGAGTTCACCCCCGGTTTTTGGTGCGGTTCGTGTTGCTCATCGATTTAGTATTATTTTTTTTTGGTGCTGTCTTTACGTTCTGAGTTCCGTTTTGTGATGTCCGTTGCGATTTCCAAATAAAAAATGATGTTCGGTTCGTCTTTGTCTGCAGTTGGTTTTATTAGGGCTCATGTCTCATTTACGTTATTTGTGTTTGCTTGAGAATATTGGTGTCCAACACACATTGTGTTTTTTTGTGCTATGTTTGTCTTCACCTTGTCTACCATATGCTGCCAGTTTCTCTGTATTGTCCATTTTTGATTGCCCCATCGGTATCCTCTAACGCTTATTCGTCAAATGTTATTAAAAGAAATTTCTGATTTTAGCAAAAGTAAGGTTGTTCCTAGAATTTTGTTGTTGATTTAATTTGTTGCTATGGTAACGTCGTTTCTCAGCTATTCAAGCATTGGGGTTTGCAACGATGTTCCTCATATTCTGATGTTGATCTGAATGATAGCTATGTTAAAGGTGTTCCTCAACTTGTACCGAAGTATTAATCATTCAAGACGGCGACATAAATATAAAATATAAAAACAGAGTTCCTAGGGACTCCTGAACCCTTCATAGTCTATTTACATTCACATTTCAGAAATAAACTGCGAAGACAAACATTTTCATAGAAGCCATAAAACACTCACAGACAATGATGAAATACAAAATGAGATTGACAATCTATATATAAATACCAAACTACATTGTCTAAAAATGTGATTAAGTTTATAAATGAGGTTGAAAAGACCTAAAAGACACTTATTTTAGGATGACCTAAAGCAAACAATGGACAATAAATAATCTAATCAGTTATGTTTTTTTTCTCTAACACGGTAGGGCATTCACATAGCTTATAGCGCACGTCTATAACACTGCACTATACAACTAACAGTACAACGTCTTGTAATACCCTTATCTCTAACAACATTTTGTTTTCTCTTATCGCTGAGAAATATATTTATAAACCCTTGACAATAATATAGATATCAATGACTTGTCTTTATAGATAAACATATAATTGATGTAACGAAAAGTTTGTATCTGTCACGTTTTCGTTGTCGTCACATTACACGATAAAAAGCGCGTAAGCTACCTTCAGTCTGTTTAAGAATAACTAAATCAATTTCGGATCTTCCATGACTGTGTTCCCAATGTCGTGAGCTTAGGATTTTTTTGTGTTTCCGTGTATTATATATAGCAGACAATATCTTGTGTTTCGATGTTATAGGTGAACAAGATGACAATTATATATCATGTCATAAAATACTGTTCACTCTATACCTCAGTTTGTCGGAAATCTCAGAGAATATGAAATTGAGCAAAAACGGAGATGCTTAAAATCCAAAGAGATAGATTTTCGAGTAAATGGCAATCTCAATGGTCAAACAAATGAAAAGAACACAAAGAGTGTGATCAGGTTATCAGGGAAGATCAATACATCATGTCCTATATATGACATCCGTTGTGAAGTTCCAGTTCCCAATGACAATCTGATATTAATAAATTCATGAACACGATATACACCTTTAACACAAAAATACTATGGATGATATGAACTTGATTTTATTTTCACTAAGCAAGGTTTTTATTACTGTTTTTCATAATGCATCCCAAGTATGAGCTTAAACGATAAACGTAAAGCATAGCACAGTGATTCATAACTTTCAGTTGAAAAATATTCTTTATTTCTGATGTAACGTTAAAAATGAACATGTAAAAAAGGTGTTCTGGTTCACATTTCTACGTTGACATTCTGACCAACAGCTTGTGGAAATAAGGATCTGCTGGTCCATACAATTGCGCATAGACGTATTTATCAAGATCTAGCCTAATTATCATGTCATTAATCTATCACGTGATACGTCAGCCATAGCAGTAATGATAGATAACGCACGTGCATTAATCACAACATTATCGATTATTTGTTTACATTTTGTTTTTCACGATTTTTATTTTATTTTTGCTATGGAAAGTGAGGATAAATATAAAACAAGCGGTGGGAACTCATGTGCAGTTCATGCTTGTTCAAATAATCGCAAAAAATTATCTTATGGAAGAAATCAATGTGTGAATTGCACGGTCAGATACATGATCAATGTCCATGTCTTATTCCATGCAAACTACATGTAATGCCATCCAAGGAATTGTATACGGCTTGAGTGGATTAAAGCTCTAAATCGGAAGGAACTGCCGAAAAAAGTATTTGTCTGTTCTGAACATTTTATCGATGGAAAACCA
>JYMV01004294.1_pt1 | contig 16122 bp, 15 predicted proteins | sample 338911 | NCBI WGS metagenome assembly JYMV01 (sample SAMN03354496, study PRJNA234377) | hydrothermal vent metagenome | biome: Deep sea; feature: Hydrothermal plumes at the Eastern Lau Spreading Center, Western Pacific Ocean; material: Seawater | place: Tonga | collected 2009 | depth 2000 m m
AATAGAGACGGGTTCAGCGACTCCGATCGAGTAAGCTAATTGGATTTCACATCGGGTAGCCAACCCGGCAGCGACGACATTCTTTGCCGCCCAGCGAGCTGCGTAGGCCGCTGATCGATCCACCTTCGTAGGATCCTTGCCTGAAAATGCACCGCCGCCGTGACGTCCCACGCCACCGTAGGTATCCACGATGATCTTTCGCCCGGTGAGGCCCGCATCCCCATGAGGTCCTCCGGTAACAAAGCGGCCAGTGGGGTTGATGTGGAATATACAGTGATCATCAACAAGCTCTTCGGGTAATACGGGTTCAATGACCTTTCTCGTGAGAGTTTCGACGATCTCGGAGTGCCGCACGTCCTCGTTGTGTTGAGCTGAGACCACCACCGTGTGTATACGGCGTGGCCGCCCATCCTCATACTCCACGGTAATCTGGGACTTACCGTCCGGTCGCAGCCACGGAACCTCTCCTGTCTTTCGAACATGAGCGAGTTGACGGGTGATAGCATGCGCGTACTGAATCGGTGCTGGCATTAGCTCAGGGGTTTCATTTGTTGCGTACCCGAACATCATCCCCTGATCTCCTGCCCCACCTGTATCGACACCCATCGCTATGTCGCTGGACTGTTGGTCAATACTTGTAAGTACGGCACAGGTCAAAGCATCGATACCATAAACCGCGTTCGTGTAACCGATTCGAGAAAGTGTACCTCGAACGATGTCAGGAATGTGAACGTAGGCTTCGGTGGAGACCTCACCGGCCACGAAAGCAAGGCCTGTAGTTACAAGGGTCTCGCAGGCGACCCTTGATTGTGGATCTGAAACAAAAAGATGGTCGAGGATAGAATCGGAAATCTGATCCGCGATCTTGTCTGGATGTCCCTCAGTTACTGATTCAGACGTGAATAACGTGCGTGACACGGTCGGACCTTGTGAAGCGCTTTATGCAGCTGGTGGGCCTAGTTAAAAGGGGCAGAACGCTACTCAGTCACACGGGAACCGACAAGCTCCAACAGCCCTGAAATACCTTTTCTAAGACCTCTCTTAGCGTCCAGAATCTCCTGGACTGGAAGGCCGCGGGAGCTCACCGGAACCTCGATTGTTTCTGCACGATACAACCCTGATTCACCGGTAGAATGCACTCGACAAGAACTTAGCTAGGCTGAGATTGGGTGACCACTCGCATCAAGAATTCCTCCATCGCTCCTGCGGACGTATCCCAGGAGAACCTCTCCGCGAATTCCCGGGCACGCTCACCCATCTCTTGGCGAGTATCATGATCCGATAGAAGTGAAGCGATGGCCAGAGAGAGCTTTACAAGATCCCCATGTGGGACCAATAGGCCGGTCTTACCGGAGATTACAGATTCGCGAAGTCCTGGGGAGTCACTGGCCACAGTAGGAGTCGCGCAAGCACTCGATTCGATGCAAGAAATACCCCACCCTTCATTTGATGAAGTGAGCGCGTGGAGCCAGCATGTCCTCAACAGTTCCAGTTTCTTCTCTTCACTGACATAGCCCATGAAATCTACCTGATCAGTGATACCTAGTTCGGATGTGAGGGACTCAAGTCGCCCGCGATCATTACCTGCTCCTGCTATCTTCAGCGTCACCTCCACCCCCTTCCGTGATAGCTCATCAACTGCGCGAAGCAGCAAATCGACGCGCTTGTACTTCTTGAGTCGCCCCAAATAGAGAACGGTCGGCTTCTCCGTACGAGTATTGTCCGGATGAGGCGTGTACCGGTCAAGATCGATTCCATTCGGGATGACTTCTATCATTTCAGGTCGGAAACCTCTCCTAATTAAGTCTTCCTTGGTGCTTTCCGAGACAGCGATTGTCGGAGTTTTTCGGAAGATCCATGGTATCGGTCTTTCGAGGAGCCACGTGGCTGATGCAACCGGAATCCCTGCTTCCTCAAAGGCAGTTAGGCCGAACAGGTGATGCACCACCAAAGCGATCTTTAAGCGAGTCCAACACGGTGTGAAGACAGGTACTTTGTTCAGATCTTCCACGACGACATCGAATGGTTGATGAAAAAGGTGCCTCAGGAAGTATGGCGCTGCGGCGAAGAAGAACGTGTAGCGTGTCCCAGTTCGATGAACGTGGATTCCATCGAGATCTACCTGTGGATCACATCCACCCCAACCTGATGCCAACAGGGTTACATCGTGCCCTAGCTGGACCAAGCGGCTAAAGGTTTCATGGAGATGGATCTCGGCGCCGCCAGCTAAGGGGTTTTCCCGGTCGAGCCAATTCACGACCAGAATGCGCATCGATTAACCCGTCAGGTTCGTGGAATCAGTTGGTGTTTGGTTTGGTACTTAAAGACCGCGTCAAGGACGCCGTTCACAAAGCGCGGTGAATCTCCACCACCGTACGCCTCCGCGAGATGGATGGCCTCCTGAATAGAAACCTTGGGTGGAACCCCATCGAGGTAAAAGATCTCTACTGCTCCGATGCGTAAGATTGCTCGGTCGACGCTGGAGACACGTTCGAGATGCCAATTGTCTAATGCCGAACGAAGATGCGCATCAATCTCCTGCAGGTGATTCTCAATTAGCGTCACTAGAGTTCTTATGTAAGGCAATCTTCTAGGTGAGATAAGGCGTGTTGCTGTCGTATCATTCAGGGCATCTTCCAGGCTGCCATCGAAACCCACACACTCCCATCTATAGTGGATTTGGAGGACCCAGGCGCGCGCGCGCGTTCGATCGATCCGCTGAGTATGGCTGAGCCCGGCTATCTCGGTCAATTACTCGCCAGGCTACGATAAAGGTCAATCATCTGGAGGGCAGCCATCGCAGCCTCGTATCCCTTGTTATCCCCTCCTTCCCTCGCTCTCTCCAGGGCCTGCTTACGGTTCTCGGTGGTAAGCACGCCGAAGACAACCGGTATCGGTGCTTCGAGAGCGACAGCAGCCACTCCATTGTTTGTTGCCGAGCACACGTATTCGAAATGAGGGGTTTCACCACGAATCACACATCCTAACGTCACAATCGCATCATGCCGATCAAGTCGGAGCACTGTCGAGGCGGCCTGGGGCAACTCCCAAGCTCCTGGCACACGTATGACCTCAATCCCCTTGGGTTTCACCCCGTGTTCCGAAAAGCACGTCGTCGCCCCTGTGACTAAGCGGTCAGTGACATCCCTATTAAAGTGACTGGCTATAACTGCAATGCGGAGATTGGCAGCATCGAATCCGCTTCGTAAGGAACCGATCGGTGAGCCCTCCCTACTCACAACGTGTGTCCCAGCTTAGAGCGCTTGGTCTCGAGATATCGTTCATTGTGCTGGTTTGGTTCTACCAGCAGGGGTTCACTTCCAGTGATCTCGATATCATACCCATCCAGGCCGACAATCTTCCGTGGATTGTTTGTAAGAAGACGAATGGAGTGCAGGTTGAGGTCGAGGAGAATCTGAGCCCCGATCCCATAATCCCTGAGGTCAGGCTTGAAGCCGAGTTTTTCGTTGGCTTCCACTGTATCCAAACCTTCATCCTGAAGCTGATAGGCCTTGACCTTGTTCCCCAACCCAATACCTCGTCCCTCCTGTCGCAGGTATACGATTGCCCCCTGGCCTTCGGCATCAATCCGGCGCATAGCGGCCATCAGTTGCTCACCGCAGTCACACCGCATGGAACCAAACACGTCACCCGTCATACATTCGGAGTGCATACGAACCAGGACGCCACGCTTACTGCTTGGATCTCCCTTTATGATCGCCAGGTGTTCACGACCATCAAGCATGCTCTCATAGGCTATAACGTGGAATTCTCCATATTTTGTCGGAAGTTCAGCCTCGGCCACGCGTCGAATGATTCGGGTCTTCGTCAGCCTATACGCAACCATTTGAGCCACAGTGATGAACTTGAGACTGTGCTCAGTAGCGAACGTCTCAAGTTCTCGTCGGCGGGCCATCGTTCCGTCTTCGTTAAGGATCTCACAGATCACTCCCACAGGCGGAAGGTCGGCCATTCGAGCAAGGTCCACCGAGGCTTCTGTCTGCCCAACTCGCCGTAGAACCCCACCAGGCTTCGCTCGAAGCGGAAAGATGTGTCCTGGACGTCTCAGGTCACTCGGGTCAGAACTCGGACTCGTAAGGACCTCGATGGTTTTAGCGCGATCTTGTGCGCTAATTCCGGTGGTGACTCCGAAACGACGATGAGCGTCCACCGAGACAGTGAAAGCCGTTTCTTGAGGGTCTGTGTTGCGTTGGGTCATAAGAGGCAGGTCAAGGTTGTCCGCCCGCTCATCTGTCAATGCGACACAGATTAGACCTCGGCCATGCTTTGTCATGAAGTTCACGTGATCCGGCGTGACTTTAGCGGCAGCCATAACCAAATCACCTTCATTCTCACGGTCCTCATCGTCAGCTACGATGATCATTCGGCCCTTTCGGATGTCCGCAATCGCGTTCTCAACGCTGTTGAAGTTCATTATGACTCCGTCACTCACTGCGCCCCGAGAAAATCTTGCTGACGTATTTCCCGATCAGATCACCCTCAACATTCACTGGTCCCTCCGGTTTAAGGTTACCGAGGTTTGTATGTTGAAAGGTGAAGGGTATTACACCAATGCGACAAACGCAGCCTTCCCTTACCTCGCTCACAGTCAGGCTTACCCCATTAATAGCGATCGATCCGTGTGAGACCGTAAGGGCGTAAACATCCTCATGGATGAAAAAATCCATCATCCAATACTCCCCTTCCTTAATAGATTGAATGAGGCAGCCTGTGCTATCTATATGTCCTTGAACGATATGTCCATCTATACGGCCGCCCATCCGCAAAGCCCGTTCTAGATTGACTCGTTCCCCCTCTTGATATGTTCCTGCGATCGTTCGCTCAAGGGTTGGGCCAATCACATCGAAGACAAAGTATTCGGGCGTCACCGAAATCACTGTTAGACAAGCACCGTCCACCGCTACCGACGCGCCCGGCTGCAGCGCAACTGCTAGTTCAGGGGCTTCTACTGAGAAGCGCCGAATATCTTGACGATCCTCGATTCCAATGATCCGCCCCATCTCCTCAATAATTCCATTGAACATCAGTCGGACTTCCGGTCAAGCACTATAAGGGTATCCCGACCATGCACTTCTGGCGGCAAGGCCGGGAAAAAGTTCTCCCAATTCAATGTCTCCGCTTCATCACCGAAAGCCGGAATACCGCCTCGTCCGAGTGTTCTTGGAGCAACGAACAAGTAGAGACGTTGAACTAAGTCTTCTCGAACCAAGCTGTTTGCCAGTTTGGCACCACCCTCACAGAGAACCGATTGAATACCTAATCCCTGGACCACGGCTATCACTGATCCGAGATCGAGGCCTCTCTCAGAGTTCGAAACCGAGTGGACATGCGCTCCGCCCAATTCCAGCCTCGTCACCTCGCTCTCAGGTGCGTCTCGACGTGTGAAAATATGCAGAGGGTTGAACTCGATATCCTCGAAGAGAGCAGCCTCGCTGGAAAGTTCAGCTCGCGCATCTAGAACCAATCTTCGGACATGACTACGCCCTAGCGGAGCCATCCGCACTGTCAAGCGCGGGTTGTCCGCCTTGAGCGTACCACTTCCAACAAGAATCGCTTCAAAGCCCGTCCTCAGACGGTGCACCTCTTGTTCAGCTTCCACACCCGTGATCTGGGTCCGGACTCCTGCAGGCATACCGATGTAACCATCCATACTCAGAGCTAGCTTGAGGGCAATGTACGGTGTTTCGTGAGTAGCTACGTGGAAGAACGAAGGATTTTCTGTACGGCCAACGTCCGGGTCCCATACCGGACCTACGACCTCAATCCCGCCTGCGGTCAACGTGCTTCTACCGCCCCCCTCGTTTATTCCGGGCTCAGCTGCACCATAGACGACACGAGATATCCCTGCTCGGATGAGCACCTGAGAACAAGGTGGAGTTTTCCCCTCGTGATTACATGGCTCAAGGCTCACATAAGCCGTCGCACCTTCGGCCCGACTCTTAGCACCCTCTAGGGCCACAATCTCGGCATGAGGCCCACCAAATTCACTGTGGTATCCTTCACCGACCACTCGATCATTACGTACAAGGACACATCCTACGAGTGGATTAGGATGGACACGACCCCACCCCCGACGAGCGATCTTGCGCGCCCAGTCAAGGTAGGCGAGGTCTTCCTGAGAAAGAACCGTTTGATCGGAAATTTGCACTTCATTCATCGGTTGATATTGATCATCGTATCGTGAGTCGAGCACCTAAGCTTAGAAAAACGGACCCTCTTGTTGGGTCAAATGGCCCTAGGCTATACCCCTCCAACATGGGGAACCCCCAGGCCCAACCAAACTCAGTAGAGAGTTGCAGTATTAATAGACTGAGAGAAACACTACTGAACAGAACTGGCCGTCGTAGAATCAACGGGGCAGCGACCTCTGCAAGGTCATTACCCTGGGACAGGACACTGAGCTTGACCTGAGAGTTGTACGAATCCAAGCCAGCGCCTCCCATTAATCCCAGTAAGGACAGATCCTTCCCGATCGTTACACGCGCTGAGGTAACCGACGGTTCGATTTCGACGGCGGTATTGTACCCGTCGGACATCCAGTCAAAGCTCAAGAGCCCTATGGATCCACGGGAAATGCTGATTGCAATTCCGGGGAGCGTGAAAGTCTCACGAAGGAGGCCTAGACGAGTACCGAGGGAAAATCCCCCCACTCGACTCTCGAGCCCTCGTGCCGTTGGAAGGAACAGTATATTGCCCTGAGCTATGAGTTCTACGGCGAGGAACCCGCCCGCGGTAGGTTTCACCTGAAAGCCCTCAAACACTCCTAAAACTATACTTCCCTGCATCGTGGTAAGTAGAAAATCTTCCTCGGCTGAACTGCCTATAGGCTGATAAGTAAGGTCGGGAATACGAGCCATTAGCCCGGCGGCTCGGAACGCTATCTCTAATTTTGGGGCACCGCTCCGAAGCGGGCCCCAACTCCCAGGTACCTCAGAACCCAAACCCAGCAGTAGTCCTGTATTTCCAAGTAGTCCTCTTGCAGCCAATGCGCCATCAACACAAGCGTGGGAAAACTGAGGCGCCACCCTAACACAGCTTGAAGCCAACTCTTGGAGTTGCTGGGCAGAGCTAGAGAGTGGCAGGCTGAAAGCTAAGAGGATGGGCAACACCAGCGCCCGGGTGCTCACCTGTATTCGATCCCCTCCCTGCCACTAATCTCTCCAATCACCCAGGCATCAACTCCCTTCTGACGGGCTGATGAAATCACCGACGTGGTCTGGTGTTCTTCTACCACGGCAATCATTCCAATCCCCATATTGAACACACGGTCCATCTCTTCCGTCGTAATATCGCCACCTTTCTGGAGGATTCGGAAAGCCAGGGGAACTTCCCAGGTGGACCGGTCGATTACGGCCCCCAGGCCATCCGGCAAAACCCTCTTGAGGTTCCCTGGGATACCGCCACCCGTGATGTGAGCCAGTCCTTTGATGGAGTCATCGCACAGCGGATCGATGAGGGCGGGGAGATAACTGCGGTGAACCGTCATTAACTCTTCCGCAACAGTCCTCCCCGTGCCTGGTAGTTGACTGGTATGAGATAACCCCATTACGTCGAATACAATATGCCTTGCTAGAGTGTACCCATTCGTATGCAAACCCGATGACGCATGGCCGACTAGGACATCACCCTTCTCAATCCTGGATCCATCCAAGAGAGCATCTCTTCCTACCACGCCAACGATAAAACCCGCCAAGTCATACTCGCCCGGGGAATAGAGATCAGGGAGTTCTGCTGTCTCACCCCCAAGTAGGGCGCAGCCGTTCTCCTTGCATGCTTCAGCTACTCCTCGAACCACGTTTACTACTACTTCTTCATCGAGTTTTCCAAGCCCAAGGTAGTCGAGAAAAAATAATGGGTGGGCCCCCTGCACTAATATGTCATTCACGCAGTGGTTCACGATATCACGACCAATCGTGTCGTGAACCCCTGTCATAAATGCCAACTTGATCTTGGTTCCCACACCGTCCGTGCTTGATACAAGAATGGGGTTAACTACGTCCTCTGGGACCACGTAGAGTCCTCCGAACCCCCCAACCTGCGAAAGCGTCCGAGCGTCCACTGTCGACTGGACCAGCACCCCAATGCTTCGCATAGAACGCTCGGCAGCTTCTAGGTCAACTCCCGCTTCACGATACTTCATTTCGCCATTAGACACGCCTCTCAATCTCCTCACCTACCTCGAATCTGGTCATCGCTCTAAGCTTTGCGACACGTGCTAGAATCTCCGGTTCACCCAAGTCCTTGAGACCATCAATACTGAACTGTTCAACTGCGAATGAACCAAGCACGGATCCGTATACCATGGCACGTCGAAGGTTGTCAACCGCCACAGACTCCTGTTGGGCTACGTATCCAAGAACTCCACCTGCGAACGCATCTCCAGCGCCAGTAGGATCAAATACCTGCTCTAGAGGGAATCCTGGTACAAAGAAGATCCAGTCATCAGCGAAGAGGATCGCTCCGTGTTCTCCCTTCTTAATGATGACGATCTCGGGACCCCTCTCCTGGATCCATTGGGATGCTCGAATCAGGTTGGATTTCCCTGCCAGTTGACGAGCCTCTTCATCGTTGAGCATGAGAATATCGACTCGAGCGAGGAGGTCGGTGAGGGCTTCCCGCTTCCCCTCAATCCAATAATTCATCGTGTCACAAGCGACCACCTCAGGCGAATCTACCTGGTCCAATACCTGGTGCTGCAGTACAGGGTCTATGTTTGCTAAGAACACATACTGAGACTGCCGAAACTCTCCGGGGATCTTAGGTCTAAATTCTTCGAACACCCCGAGATGGGTCTCAAGGGTATCACGCGTGTTCAGATCCGAGTGATACCTGCCTGCCCACGAGAAGCTTTCTCCATCCTCTCTCTCAATCCCTGAAAGATCGACACCCCGGTTGCTGAGAAAGCGGAGTTGGTCCAATGGATAATCGTGACCTACTACACCCACAACGCTCACGTCCGTAAGGAGTGAAGCCGAAGCTGAGAAGAAAATTGCAGATCCACCGAGTACCCGTTCTGCTTTCCCAAAAGGAGTTTCTACCGAGTCTAACGCAATGCTGCCTACGCAGAGGATCGACATACCAAATTAGTCCTTTCAGCTGAAACCCTGTTACGCACTATCGTCCTTAATGGCTTGGCTCATTCGTGTAGGCGCAGCTATCCCCAGAACCGTCAGGCCGTTCCGCAGTACAACTTGTAACGCACGGGCAAGAATAAGGCGTGCACTCCGGAGTGTGAGGTCATCTACTAGTACCGCGAGATCTGGGTTCCGACTCGGATTACCGGCGTGATACCAGGCGTTCGCGGCCCCAGCCGTTTGTTCAAGGTAGTCACACACAATATGTGGCGCGCTATTCTCGGCTGCGCGCTCTAGCACATCGGGGAACGACCCGAGTTGGTTAATAAGTTGACGTTCATGATCCTCTGTGAGTGTAGAAAGATCTGCTGACCCCGCTTCGATCTTCTCGGGCACGATCTGTGCTTTGGCGAAGATTGAGCTCATCCGTGCATGCGCGTACTGGATCTTGTACACGGGGTTCTTGTCAGAATGATCGAGTGCTGCACCCAGATCGAAGATCATCTGAGCATCTGGTTTCCGCATCTGGAAGAAGTACCTGGTGACATCAACTCCGACGTCTCTGTAGAGCTCCCGAAGAGTCGTGTTCTCACCTGCTCGCTTTGAAAACTTTACTTCCTTTCCCTCTCGTACGACGCGAACCATCTGGTGGAGTACGTATTCTGGATACCCGGCAGGAAGTCCCAAGGCCTGCAGTCCGCCTCTCACTCGCGCCACAGTGCCATGATGGTCCGATCCTTGGACGTTGATTACTCTCTGGAACCCTCGTGCCCACTTATGCATGTGGTACGCCACGTCGGGAAGGAAGTACGTCGGAAGACCGTTTTTTCTCACCATCACTCGGTCCTTCTGGTCACCGAACTTGGTTGTTTCAAGCCAAGTGGCACCTTCTCGCTCATAAACGAAACCTGTTTCCCTAAGGGCTTCTAAGGTTGAGCTAACACGACCGTTCTGGTACAGGGAAGATTCGAGATAGTACTCGTCGAAGCGCACCCCAAAGTCACTGAGGTCTCGATCTTGTTCCTTTCGGAGGGATCGAACTGAGAATTTTCGGATGTGGTCAATGGCCCGCTCGGATTCGTCTTCCACAAATCGATCCCCAAATTCCTTCACTAGAGCCTCAGCAAGTTTGCTGACGTACTCACCATGGTACCCTCCCTCGGGAATCTCTGCGTCATGTCCAGTTTGATCCAAATATCTAGCTCGGACGCTTTCCGCGAGCTTATCGATCTGTGTTCCTGCATCGTTGTAATAGAACTCGCGGTGCACGTCCCAACCTGTCCACTCAAGCAGAGATGCAATCGCATCCCCTAGAGCCGCCTGCCGACCATGGCCCACGTGCAACGGACCGGTCGGATTCGCCGATACAAATTCGACCATAACTCGGGCACCTTCCCCGATTGTGGATCTGCCGAAAGTCCGATCCTTCGTCACAATCTGGTCTAGAACTGAGGCCACCGTGCCAGAGGAAAGTTTGAAGTTGAGGAATCCAGGTCCAGCCACCTCAACCGATTCGATGCCTGCAGTATCCAGTTCAAGGCGAGCCGCAATTTCCTCTGCGATCTCTCTAGATGATTTCCCGATCTCCCGGGATACAGTCATAGCGATATTGCAAGCAACGTCACCATGACTCGGATCACGTGGGCGTTCAAGATAAACGGACGCCTTACCAAGACCCATTTCCTTAAGAACCGCCTTGAGGGCGGTTTCTAGGGGTTCGTGGGCCACTGGTCAGCTATCGGACTTAGAGTGGGGCGATCCTGACCCAGAGGTTTCAGTACCGGTTTTGGAATTCCCATTTGCGGCCCCCGCATCGGTCTTCGAGGGGACGTCTCTGGTCTCTCCGGAACCTGACTCCGACTTGCTGGCTTCTCCACCACTCTCCGAAGAAGCTCTCTTCTTATAGTCTTCAGACCTATAATCTGTGATATAAAACCCCTCTCCTTTGAAAATAAAACCGGCACCTCCAGAAATCATGCGTTCTGAATCCTGCCCGCATTCTGGACACTCAGCTCCAGGGTCCACGGAGATCCTTTGGAATACCTCAAATTGGTGCCCGTTTGGGCAGCGATAATCGTAGGTCGGCATGGGCAACGAAGCTAACAAGGGACACCATGGGCGCCTACCCGTCGTAAGTCCCCCACTCTGAGCGGAGGGCGTTGCTTAGTTCTCCCAGGGTGACATCAGCTTTCACAGCCGAGATAAGCTGGGGCATGAGGTTCTCTTCACCACGTGCCACCGAGCGCACCTCTTCGAGCTGCGCTCTAACCTCAAGATCTTGCCTTTCTTTCTTTAGTGATCCAAGTCGGGCAATCTGTTTCTGCTCTAAGGTGTGGTAATCGGGCTTCCTTACGTGTAGAGGATCCTCTTCCTCAGCATGCACATTCACGCCCACGACTTCCCTACTGCCAGACTCTACCTCCAGTTGAACTTCATATGCAGCATTGTGGATCTCCTCCGCCATGTACTCAATGGCCCTTGGTGCTCCGCCCAATTCGTCAATTTTTTGGAGGTAATCGAGTGACAAGCGTTCGATTTCGTCAGTGAGAGCTTCAATGTAGTACGAGCCGCCAAGCGGGTCTGCTGTTCGGGTTATGCCGGATTCGGAGGCAATGATTTGTTGGGTCCGGAGTGCTAGTTTTGCTGCCTTCTCAGTCGGTAGAGCAAGGGCCTCATCATAACCATTGGTATGCAGAGACTGACTACCGCCGAGTGCGGCTGCCAACGCTTGTATCGTAACACGCACTACGTTATTGAGGGGTTGCTGAGCACTGAGGGTCGACCCACCGGTTTGGGTATGGAATCGGAGGCGACATGACTCCTCGGATGCTTCGTGATGTTCTCTTAGGAGGGTCGCCCAGAGTCGGCGTGCGGCACGAAACTTAGCCACTTCTTCAAGAAGGTCATTATGGGCTGCGAAGAAGAACGAGAGCCGGGGCGCAAATGTTTCGATATCGAGACCGGCGTCCACTGCACGAGCTACATACTCGAGACCATTTGCGAACGTGAACGCGAGCTCTTGTGGTGCGGTAGCCCCCGCTTCTCGAATATGGTAACCGGAGATCGATATAGGATTCCACTTCGGAAGCTCTTCTGAGGAAAAGGCAATGACGTCAGTGACGAGTCGCAGGCTGTTTTCAACTGGGTAGATATACGTTCCGCGGGCGATATACTCCTTTAGGACATCATTCTGGACCGTGCCAGCAAGACGATCTCGCCTGACCCCTCGCTCATCCGCCACTGCTACGTAGAGAGCCAACAAGATCGCAGCGGTGGAATTGATGGTCATCGAAGTAGATACCTGTTGCAGTGGTATCCCCTCGAATAGGCGCCGCATGTCTTCCAGTGAATCAATAGCGACCCCAACTCGTCCGACCTCACCGCTCGCTATTTCAGCATCTGAGTCATACCCCATCTGGGTCGGCAGATCGAAGGCTACTGAGAGTCCTGTTTGACCATTCTGTAGGAGATAACGAAATCTCTCGTTCGTTTGCTCGGCAGTGCCGAAGCCCGCGTACTGTCGCATAGTCCATAGTCGGCCCCGATACATATCCGGGTAGATCCCGCGGGTGAAAGGAAATGCACCGGGAGCGGGTTCTCCATCCTCATTTTCAGGGGTGTAAACGGACTGCACCTCGATACCGCTATTGGTACGCACTGGCTGATCACTCCTGTTCTCCTTCATTCCTCAAGTCATTTCGTCTTTGAGTGAGCCAAGGTCCACCAAAACCTGTCCGTTTTCGACAACATCTCCCCTCGCCACATGAATCCCCAGGACGCGGCCTCCCGTCTCCGTCTTCACCTCATTCTCCATTTTCATTGCTTCCACGATGACCAATCCCTGCCCTGCTTCAACCAAGTCCCCTAACTCGACCTCGACGCTTACCACCACTCCAGGCATAGGCGCAGATAACGACCTAGGTCGTTGGACTTGATGTTCTCTCCTCTTCATTTCTAGGATGGCCCTACCGAGACGGTCGAGCACATCCACACGGAACTTCCTTCCGTTAAATCGGATGTCCCATGATCCTCTACCAGACTTGACTGCCCTCATGCGGTGGGAAACCCCGTTCAAGATCATACTGTATTGGTTCGTTTCTCCGATTGTGGACAAATCTACGACTACAGGTTCACCATTTATCCTCACAACGTCCTCGGCAACCTCAACTTCGCATTTGTAGTCCTCTACTCTGACTTCGTAGATCATTAGTTGCCAGATCGTTTAAGGATCATGACGGTTTCGATGTGCGCGGTCTGAGGAAAAAAATCGAATGCACGATGCTCTACCAGAGAGTACACGGGTGCCAGTCGATAGAGGTCTCGTGCAAGGGTGGCCGCGTCACAACTTATGTAGATAACCCTTTTGGGTGGAGCAGCCAGAATTTGAACGGGGACAGAATGCTCTAGTCCGCTTCGTGGTGGGTTGAGAACCAATAAGTCTGTGGGTAGATAATCTGATATGTGTTCTTCTACCGTTCCCTGAACTGTCTGATAATTTTCGTCGTCTCTCACGAAAGGTGATGCTAGAGCGGCCGCGCTCACATCGATCCCAACAACCCTCGTGCCCAGATTCGCGAGGGTTCGGCCGTATTGGCCGATACCGCAATAGGCATCGATGGCAGTATCGGGGAATCCAGCCCTTACCTTCACGTATTCTTCCAACAACTGAGCAGCACCACGGTTCACCTGTAGGAAGGCATCTCCTATTAGCATGACACGGTTTCCACCCCATACGTCCTCGTGAGGCCTACCATGGACCAATTCTATCTCTTCTGAATCGGACGGATGATGCCAGACAGTGGATACAGACGGTACACGGTTCACCAAGTTTTCAGCGTTCCAGGGACTTCTTCCTCCCTGCACAAATAGATATACACCGGATTTAGAGTTCCGCAGTGTTAGCCGGAGCCGTCCTCCGGCTGGAAGGCGTGCGGCGTTAGCTCCCCAGTTTTCCCTCAGTGATGTCCAGGCAGAGCTTAATTCTGGTTCGGGCAGGATACACTCGTCCTTGATATCGACCACATAATTACTTCGCCGAAGGTGGTGAAAGCCTGCTACCACCCGACCTCCACTAAGCCTCTTTAGTGTGAAGGTGATCTTGTTACGGTACCGTAAGGGCTTTGGTGAAGCTGTGACGGCGACTTCATCTACTTCCAGCCTACCGATTCGGGACAAGGCGTCAACGACAAAGCGCCCTTTCCACTTCAATTGCTCAGTGTATGGAAGGTGTTGCAGAGAACATCCCCCACATCGTTCATATAGGGGACAGGGGGGATCTGTACGTCCCTCGGATGGTTGAAGGACTTCGTCCACATGACCGTTCGCCCATCGACGTTTCACTGCAGATACTCGGACACGAACAAGGTCTCCTGGTGCAGTCCGTGGTACGAAGACGACCCGACCATCCGGAAGCTTCCCCACCCCCGATCCATTCGAAGCCATGCTCCGGATCGTGACCTCAGCTAGTTCGCTAACAGGCTTTACAACCATCAGTTTTTAGCTGACTTCCACGGCCACCATTCTGACTTCCAGCGGGACATCTCCGGTGTCACTTGAGATATCCGTGTCTGTCGTCCTTCATCCAGTTCGAGGAGTGCTGCTGCGATGGCAATCAAGCGGAAATCATTTGGGTCTGAGTCACTCTTCTGTAGCAATTCAGGATGTTCTTCCAAATACCGAATCGAAAGATGTCCTTCTACAAAATCGGGCTCATCCATTACTCTTCGGTGGAATGACGCACTGTTCTCTAACCCAACGAGAAGGAACTCGTCGAGGGCCCTCGCCATTCGACTGATTGCGTCCGCGCGTGTTTTCCCGTGCACGATGAGCTTCCCGAGTAAGGGGTCATAGTGGCGAGAGATATAAGAGCCCTCTCTTATCCCCCCATCCCAACGAACTCCGGGCCCCGTCGGTACCTGCAGGCGATCGACTGTTCCCGTGCAAGGAAGGAGCCCCGTAAGAGGATCTTCTGCGGTAATCCGGCACTCTATCGCATGCCCCGACAACTGCACGTCGTCCTGAGTGAAGTCGAGTGGCTCACCCGAAGCAATCCTAATCTGCCAGTCCACAATGTCTATTCCAGTTACCAGTTCAGTTACCGGATGCTCTACCTGAATTCGGGTATTCATCTCCAGGAAGTAATACTTCCCATCCTCATATAGGAATTCCACGGTCCCTGCACCCTCGTAGTCGATAGCCCGTGCCGCCTGAACCGCGGTTTGTCCGATAGACAAACGCTCTCTTACGGAGAGGGCCGTAGCCGGTGATTCTTCGATCAGTTTCTGGTGCCGTCGCTGGATGGAACACTCGCGCTCTCCCAGGTGGACTATATTGCCCTGCATGTCGGCCAGTATCTGAACTTCAATATGACGCGGGCGTTCGAGGGCACGTTCCAAGTAGAGAGTACCGTCTCCAAATGCCGAGAGTGCTTCTCGTTCGGCTGCCTCAAAGGCAGCCTCAAGGTCGTGAGCATCCTGCACTTTTCGCATTCCTTTTCCGCCCCCCCCGGCAGCTGCCTTGACTAGCACCGGAAAACCGATTGTATGCGCAGCTGCCAAAGCTGCCTCGACATTAGACACGGGCTCAGTAACACCGGGGATTATGGGCACACCGACATTCTTCATGTATCGCCGTGCCTCAGTCTTATCGCCCATCACCGCGATCACCTCAGGAGAGGGGCCCACGAATACGAGACCAGCATCTCGCACAGCTTTCGCGAAAAAGGAGCGTTCTGCTAGGAAGCCATAGCCCGGATGAATAGCGTCAGCTCCAGATGCCTCAGCCACTTCGATGAGACGCTCAGCACAGAGATAGCTTTCTGAGGAAGCTGCCGGACCAATCAGGTAAGCTTCGTCGGCTTCTAGAACGTGCGGAGCCAACCGATCGGGCTCCGAATACACAGCGATAGCACGAATCCCACGCTCTCGTGCAGCTCTGACTATGCGAACGGCAATCTCGCCACGGTTGGCGATAAGAAGCGATCGGATCAAGGGGTTATGTAGGAAGAGAGAGAAGTATTAGAAAGATC
>JYMV01017976.1_pt1 | contig 16096 bp, 14 predicted proteins | sample 338911 | NCBI WGS metagenome assembly JYMV01 (sample SAMN03354496, study PRJNA234377) | hydrothermal vent metagenome | biome: Deep sea; feature: Hydrothermal plumes at the Eastern Lau Spreading Center, Western Pacific Ocean; material: Seawater | place: Tonga | collected 2009 | depth 2000 m m
CAGGTGCACCCGGAAAATTATTTCGTGTAAATACACCTGCTGCAGTACATTTGCATTCTGATGCAATTACTCCAAAATCTAATGTTTGATTCTTAAGGCCCAGGTTTATTCCCAGCCATGAAAATCCGGGTACACTTCTCAATGGAGGATAGTCCATTGCCATATTAAACTCCTTGTGTATAATTGAGGTAGTCGGTAGTCACTAGTTTACGGTCAGAATTGCCAACCGTCAACTGTTATACGTAAACCTCGCGATCTTGTTTTTCATGGCTGTTTCCATACCTGAAGAGTTACGTGCATTTGGAATAACTTCCAAGGAATATGCTGAAAAAAAGCATGACCTCTCCAAGTCCGCAGAGACTGAAGTTGATGAAAATGATGTCATTTGGGGGCTCTTTCAGGATTTAACAAAAAAAGCTCTAAACTATGAAATATTGCAAATGCTCTATTGGAACATGGCAGTTTTTAGGGATAAACTTGGCCTGAATTCCTTTGAGTACCAACAAAAATCGCATCAATCCCGTTTACTTGATCTCGAGCAAAAAGGAAAAAATAAAGTTAAAATAAATGCTACAGGTTGTTCTACTTCCTGTAGAAAACTTCATAATTTAGTCCTGTCTCTTGACAAGGCATTAAGCAATTTGCCGATTCCAAATCCAAAATGTGAGGCAACTTTATATTCTACAAATACCTGGTGCACTTCCATTTATCTTGTTGCCAAAGAGAATGAGGATGAATCTGCCAAATTGCCGCCGGCAGTCATGGATATTGCGGAACTTCCTGAGTTGACACATGGTGTTGAAAATATTGAAAGTGACTCCTCAGAAGAATCCGAAAACCTGGAATCCGGACAGAGTGATGAAAACACAATGGCCTGGGTTTTTTCGTCACTGACATTGTCCTTCGGCCTTGGGGTGATCTTTTTTTCGCCACTTGCAGGGGTATTACTTGTTGCGTGGAGCATTCCGTTTTTTCCGCCGATGATGTTGCGTTTACGTCGATTTGTGCCTTTTTTAAAACACAGGTGGGAACGTTTGGGTTTGCTAGGAATTGGATTCCTGCTCGCACTGCTGCTGGTATTGCTGACCCAATTAGCAGACCGTAAAATCAATACTTCTACCAAAAAAAGTACGATTCCGTCTTATCAAGTTTTGTTGATTGAAGATCAAAGCAGTTCAACTCGATCACGTTTGAAGGTACGCATTGTTGCTCCGGAAGCACGAACCGCACGGGAGCGTGCACGTGTGGCCATGACCGCGGCAAAACAAATTCAGGCCAGCCAAGTTTCCGATGATCCTGACAAACCTCAATATGAGTTTATTTCTGTAGTACTGGAAGCGGGCGAAAAAACCGCAGGTCAGGGGTTTGCGCTAGCTGTAGCTGAATATGCGCCGGATGGACGAGGTCGGCAAGGTGTTATGAGTGACGATTCTGATAATCAATGGCAATGGAATGTGCGTTCCTCAAAGGCTCGTGTAAATCCTGGTGACGCTGATTCCCTGCAAAAAGTTAAAGGGACGCTGGAGAAATTTTTAAAACAATAGCTGAAAATGCCAATTTACAACTACCAGGCCTTCGATGGTGAAGGCACATTACATAAGGGCACTAAAGATGCCGCTTCTGAGTCTGAGGTGCGCCAGTATTTGCGAAGTAAAGACCTTTTTCCCAAAGAAATCCGGAGCAGTCGTTTTACCCGTGTAAAAATTTCCGCAGGCGAAAAAACAGGTAAAATTAAACTACCGAAATTTTCTTTTCAGCATGGTGTTTCAGGCAAAGTACTCACACAATTCACACGTCAGTTGGAAGTTTTACTGGACGCCACCATTCCTTATGACAAGGCTTTTCAGCTGATTATTCCGCAAACAGAGGATTCAGGATTTCAAAGCGTTCTTTCGGATGTACGTGGACGGGTGGTGGAGGGCGGGTCACTGGCTGGAGCGATGGGGATGCACCCCCATGTATTTCCCAATATGTACGTCAGTATGGTACGTTCCGGAGAAAATGCAGGAAATCTGGGAGTGATCATGAGCCGCCTTGCGGACTACTATGAAGCACAGGAACGTTTGCGCTCCAAACTAAAAGGTGCGCTGATATATCCAGCATTCATGATGGTTTTTGGTTTGGCTGTAGTCATTTTCATGGTAACAGCGATTGTGCCGAAAATAACGCGCATTTTTGAAAGTAAGGAGGAAGCATTGCCTATGCCAACCCGTATTTTAATGGGAGTCAGTGATTTTGTAGTGGATCACTGGTTTTTGCTGATGCTGGTGATTTCCGGAATTGTAGTCGGAATAACGTCATTTTTCCGGAGCAAACGGGGTCGAGAATGGAAAGACAGGATTGAACTTAAATTACCGCTACTTAGCCGCTTGAGGACTAAAGTTATGGTTGCCCGATACTGTCAGACACTCGGCACATTACTTAAAAGCGGAGTTGATTTAAAAACTGCTCTTGAAATATCAAAGCACGTGGTCGTAAATCAAATATTTATCAACAAGCTGGATCAACTGATTATTGATGTAAACAATAAAGGCGTGCCACTATCAGCTGCAATGGCCCGGATTGATTATTTTCCTGAATATGTGCGCCACGTAGTGTCTATCGGTGAGGAAGCTGCACGGGTGGACGAACTGCTGGAAAAAGTGGCAGAACGGATGCAGGAAGAAGTAAACAACTTGCTTGAGGCATTAACCACGCTTTTGCAACCGGCTTTGATTTTGGTCCTCGGTGGTGCAGTAGGTTTTATTGCCCTCGCGGTTCTCCTGCCGATGCTAAATATGAGTCAAATTTTGCAATGATATCATTCTATTAAAGTTCATTTAACCTGTTTGGTATCATGCCGAAAGTTGTTATTACCTTCAGTTATTATCGGTTATGGCTGTTCTGTGTGGTTGTCAAAGTTTGAAAAGAAAATATTGCTTACAACAAACTCATCAAATCATTCCATGTTACAAAAATCATCAAAGTAATGAGTACTGAAAAACCGATCATTTGAGCCCGTTCACGTATTGCAATGCTCAAAGGCCCGCCTTTGATTTTTTCCAGTAGCAACATGAAGATGTGTCCACCATCCAGAGCCGGAATCGGCAGCAGATTGAATATTCCAAGCTGTAAACTAATGAACGACATCAGAAAAAAAAGGTCTGCGATGCCGCTCCGCACTGCGTCACCTATTACCATGCCAATTTTTATCGGTCCTCCTAGGTCGTCCATCGAACCATCACCCTGAAACATTTGACCCAGAAAACTGAAGGTAGCTTTGGTTAAAAACCACAACCTCTCGCTACCCAAAATAACAGACTCCCCAAATGAGTGTGAACGTGAAATTTTTTGCATTCTCATACCTAAAAGCCACCTTTGGGACTTTGGTTCCAAATACGGTGCTACTTCGACAAACTGCACATCGCCGTTTCTCTCCAGTTCAACAGTGAGTTTTATAGTGGAGATTTCAGAATTATTTTTACTGTCTTTCATGAGTTTTTGTACTTCCGGAGAGATTTCACTCCAGTCCAAAATGGGCAACCCATTTATTCCCTTTACTTTGTCTCCAGCTTGCATACCGGCTTTTTCAGCAGGTGACTCTCCAGTGAATCCTCCGACGGTCGGAGCGAGCATTGGTGACCAACCCATATTTCCGGTGCGGTGCATTTCGATTCCGGAAGCTTCCAAGATCAAAGAATTTCCTCCTCGATCAACTTCCAGGATTAGATTTTCTGTGGGAGGAATTTGTCCCAGAGCGCTGTGAAGTTCTTCCCAGTTTTTAACCTTGGCACCATTTACCGCAATTATTTCATCGTTTGCTCGAACCCCCAATTCTTGCGCATAACTGCCGGCTTGAACGTTATGGATTATTGTAGGTTCATTTAAATATGCAGGAATATCCATACCGATCCAGAACACCAACGGCATAAAAATAAACGCAAACAAAAGATTCATTAACGGACCTGCGGCAAGGATGTAAAGTCGTTGAAAAAGGGATTTTGCGGCATAATTTGTGGGATCGTTTGCATTTTCGTCAGAAACGTTCTGACCGAACAATTTAACGTAGCCTCCGACAGGCAACCAGGAAATCCTATATTCGGTTTCTCCAATCCGTTTCTCCAAAGCGGTTGGCGGGAAGCCGATTGAAAACGCTTCTACCCGTACTCCGACATGACGTGCCGCAAGATAATGTCCGAGTTCATGAATGAAAATCAGAACTCCGAGAACGGCTAAAAATGATAAAATAGTTGTCAGCATAAAATATTTTTATATTTAGTTTTTGTTATAGCCGCTAAGCGCACTAAGATGCGCTAAGTTTGGATTTATACTCGGCGTACTTTAGCGAACTTTGCGGCCAATATCCAGTACTTTCCTTGCTTGCTCACGTCCCCATTGATCGGCCTGGACTGCATCTTCGAGTGACTTAATGTTTAACAGAAAATTCGGGATTTCATCTGCAAAGTCCGTTGCCGTTTGCTGCAGGGTTTCGTCCAACTTCCGCATTACGGAAGCCAAAGTTTTGGCGATGTCAACAAATCGGATTTCCTCATTTGAAAACGCATAAACCACTTCTTCATTCGCACCGTTCAGGACTGCCGGTGAGCCCCCGCCCTGTTTTGCGGCTTTGACCGAAATCGACAGGCATGGAAAGCGGTTTGGATCAATTGCTTCAAAATGAAGCTTTTTCAAGGATACAGGATCCATGCGGGGAATTTTCAAAGGCAGCCGTTCGGGCCAACCGAGGCAATAGGCGATCGGAACCCTCATGTCCGGAAGCCCCATTTGTGCCAAAAATGAACCATCAATAAATTCCACCATCGAGTGAATGATGCTTTCCCGCTGCATCAACACATCAATCTTTTCAACCGGAGTATTGAACAGCCAGTGTGCCTCGATTATTTCCAGACCTTTGTTCATCATTGTCGCGGAATCGATCGAGATTTTTCTGCCCATTTCCCAGTTGGGATGATTCAGCGCTTCGGCAAGTGTAATCTTTTCAAATTCCTCCAGGGGAAGATCCCGGAATGGACCTCCGGAAGCAGTCAGGATAAGCCGCGCGATTCGTTCCGGGGGCTCATCATGCAGTGCCTGAAAAATCGCGTTATGCTCGCTGTCGGTCGGTAACAACTTCGCGCCGGTTTTTTTGGCCGTTTTTACGAACAGTTCTCCAGCCATCACCAGCGGTTCTTTGTTGGCAACAGCAACGGTTTTTCCCGCTTCAACAGCTGAAAATGTGGGCCCCAATCCGGCCGCACCAACTATTCCGGCCACTACCAAATCCACTTCCGGATCACTGGATATTTGTGCAAGACCTTCCGCACCCCAGACAAATACCGTTTCTGGACCGGAATCTCCTCTACCGAATGTTTCGCGTAATTCCCGGACCTGCTCGTTAGTGTCAACGCACACCAGCCGAGGCTTAAATTCCTTGATTTGCTCCACAAGCCGCTCTATTGAATTCCGGCAAGACAGGGCTTCAATCCGGAACTTTTGCGGAAACTGCCTGACTATGTCCAGCGTGTTAAGACCTATGGAACCCGTCGAACCAAGAACGGTTAATTTAGTATGAGCAGGTGGCCGAGCTTTTTGTCTATTAGTTAAACTTGCAGAGGATTTCATCCGAGTTGCAGTAGATAGTAAAAAACTGGTGCAGCGAGCATGTGTCCGTCAATCCGATCGAGGATACCACCGTGACCTGGTAGCAGTGTTCCGGAATCTTTTACGTTGCAAAGTCGTTTTATTTTTGATTCGACCAAATCACCTAGTTGCCCTACAACTGCAAGCAACATGGCCAGCATCAAACCGTAAAGCCAGAACATCGACATCGTAAGTTCACCAAAAACCGCCCCCACAAGTCCTCCACCAACAACGCCGGAAAAGCTACCTTCCCAGGTTTTTTTTGGACTGATGTTCGGAGCCAGCAATGATTTTCCAAAACGCTTTCCACCAAAATACGCGAAAATGTCGCTGAAACTTATAACCAGCAAAAGGTAGAAAAGCAGGGCTGTTCCCTCCGGAAGTGCTTTGATGAGCGTAATGTGCAAAACACTCCAAACTGCCCAAACCATTCCGAATAATCCGAAACCTAATGCTGATAATTTTGCCAGTTCGCTTTTTGGCGTAAAAACTAATTCATAAAATATCCATCCCACGGCACTAATCAGTAAGGCGCCATGAAGTCCGGACTCACCTGCAAGTGCTCCCAAGCCCATCAACACAGCAGTTCCCGGCAACAGCCATTCCGGAAGTATGCCAGGATTTTCATCGTCGTTTCCTTTGGCAAGCATTCCGGTGAGTTCCTGTGCCCCAATGAACGCAATCGCCAGCACCAGAAGTCCAATTACAAATGTAGGAGTGAAGAGCAGAATCGCAATTCCTGCTGCGAGTGGGAATCCGGTTTTGACCCGTGCGGACAAGTCAGAAGTGGATGAGGCGTCACTCATAAAAAATCTCAGGCAGAGGTTTCGGAAATTGAGGATTCTTTTTTCCCAGAAACTGAAAGTCGTAAATCACCTAAGGATTTAGAATATGTTCCGGAAACAGTTGTACGTCCCATTCGGCGCTTTCTATGCTGATACTCAACCAGCGCTTCATACAAATTTTCTTTAGTAAAATCCGGCCACAAAACATCGGTAAAAAAATATTCCGCGTATGCTGCCTGCCAAATCAAAAAGTTGGAAAGGCGCAGTTCACCGCTTGTGCGAATTATCAAATCCGGATCGGGCACACCTGCTGTGTAGGTTTTTGTTGAAATTAATGACTCATCAATGTTGTCCGGAAGCAAATCTCCTGCTTTAACCGATTCCGCAAGCATCCGGACAGCACGTACGATATCGTCGCGTCCGCCGTAGTTCAGGGCTAAATTCAATAACAAGCCGGTATTTTCGGAAGTGGAATCAAGTGCGTTGCTTAAGCGTTCCTGCAGGAAATCAGGCAGGCCGTCACGATTCCCAATCAGCTTAAAACGCACATTGTTTTTAAGCATTGTGTCCAGTTCTTTTTTCAGGAATTCAAAAAAAAGATTCATCAATGCCGAAACTTCTTTTTTTGGACGCTGCCAGTTCTCTGTCGAAAAAGCATACAAAGTCAGCACCGGCAATTCCAATTCTGCTGCGGCTTCCACGCAGGCACGTACCGACTTTACAGCGTAGCGATGGCCCTGAAATCTTGGCATGCGGCGCTGTGTAGCCCAGCGACCGTTGCCATCCATGATAATGGCAACATGCTGGGGCAGTGCCGCTTTATCAATTTTGTCTAAAAAACTCATTGCTGATAGTGAAATGTGCTGTCTCAAAAAACTTTTCAACTGTTTCAGCTTAGGATAGTAGTGATGTCAAGGCAAGATTATTGTAAAAAGGTGGGTTCAGCATTTGCGCAGTATATCCAGCGTGACTGTGCCATAACGGCGGTGTTTCAGCAGTTCCATATTTTCAGGAAAAACAATTTTCCTTTCGTTTGGCGACTCAACCACAATTATTGATCCTCTCCGGATTGCAGGCAGAAATGCCAGTTTTTCCAGGATGAGGTCATATTCATTACCGGAAAAAGGTGGATCCAGAAAAGTAATACACGGTATTTCTGGATCAGCAAAACGGGAAATCCAGTGAGTTGCACGATCTTGTATTAGCTCAAATGTTGTTTGTTCCAGAGAAAACAGCTCAATATTTTGCTTGAGGGTTGATATCTGTTTGCGTGAAGACTCTACAAAGATTGCTTTTTTTGCTCCCCTGCTCAAAGCTTCCAAACCCAGTGCTCCGCTACCGGCATAAAGATCAAGCACGGTCAGTTCGTTCCAAGATGTAAGCGAAGAAAGCAGGTTGAAAAGCGCTTCCCGAACCCGATCCGAAGTTGGCCGAACGTCATTTCCCGCTGGTACTTTAAGTTTTCTGCCTCGGTACTCTCCACCGATGATGCGTATCATTTTGACTTATCAGGCTTTGCTTCTGTTTGCGACTGAAGCAGTGATTGTGCTAAGCTCATTCTAAATATAATTAATACTTGAATAAAAAAAATGACAGCAGCTATTTTAGTGCATTTAGGGTTGGGGAGCAACTTGGGAAATCGACTGGATTTTCTCAATCAAGCCTGCAGGGAATTAGAGTCACTGCCTTTGTTGAAGTTTCGAGTTTCATCAATTTATGAAAGCGAACCGCTATTAGAGATGCGGCAACCAAAATATCTCAATCTTGTGCTTTGCGGTCTAACTGTGCTCTCTCCAATTGAACTATTGGAGAAATGTCAGCAAATTGAAAACAAATTAGGTCGTGTCCGCAAAGAGCGTTGGGGTTCACGCACAATTGATCTTGATATTCTGAGTTATGGAAACGAAATTATTGACACAGAAAAATTGAAAATTCCGCATCCGGAAATTGAAAAGCGCAGTTTTGTTTTGCTTCCGCTTTTCGAACTAAGTCCGGATTGGGTGCATCCGGAAAGCGGTACAGGAATCCGGATGCTTTGGGGAAAGTGGCAGCAGACTGCAAATGAGCTAATTCCTCAACGCTTGAAGCTGAAAATTCAATCCAGTTGATCGTAGGCCTTTACGGTGAGAAACTCTTCAAAATTATCTTCCGAGACAAGTGAAGTAAACAAATCTGTTGCCTGATTCATTTTTTTCTTAGTTGTAAGTTCAGAGTCCTTATTCAGTGAAAATCTTGTAATATTAATAAGATGCGGAAAATTATTTTACATAATTGGTCATATAATTTAATAATTCTTACCAATTATGTATTTTTTTCTTGACAGAACTACCATTTGTAATTATCATCTTCGTCAGACTGCCTTTTTATATAAAATGACTGTCAAAGTTGGTGTTACTGTACAACGATCTTTTTTCATTTTCAGTAATTGAACTCTGATGTAATTTCAGAGGAAGTCTAATGTAATGGGAGAGCTGCTAAGGACTCAAATATATCTCCCGTCAAGACGCTTATTTGGACCTCCTGTCGGCCATTTCAGTGTCTGCAAATTTAGCCCGGTTTGGAGGGGGAGCGAACCGTGTTTAATCGTTAAGTTAAATGGAGAATGAGTATGTTGAATAAAACAGCAACTGATGTAAAATCAGTTAAAAAAGAGGTAGTTACGCGCCGTAAGTTCATGCGTGGCACTGCTGTCGTCGCAGGTGCAGCCGCAGCTGGCACTCTCGCTGCACCTCATATAGCCACAGCCGCTACAGTCCTGAAAGTTCAGGCTGCCTGGGGTGGTGGAATTTTCCTCGAGAATGCAAAAAGCTATGTTGATCGCGTCAACAAAATGGCCGGTGGAGGCCTGAAGATCGACCTGTTGTCTGTTAACTCGGTTGTCAAAACCAGCCAGATGCAGGATGCCGTTCATCGTGGCGTTCTTGATGGCGCCCATTATGTACCTGCGTACTGGTATTCCAAGTCGCCGGCAGCGTCCCTGTTCGGAACCGGCCCCTGTTTCGGCTGGTCGGCACAGGAAATGCTCGGCTGGATTCACTATGGCGGCGGGATGGACCTGTTCAACGAATTGATGGGCAGCCTTGGCCTGAACTTGATCAGCTTCTTCAACAGCCCGATGCCGGCACAGCCGCTGGGATGGTTCAAGGAAAAGATCAGTAAATCTTCCCAGATGAAGGGCCTGAAGTACCGTACCGTTGGCTTGGCTGCTGACGTTATGAATGAAATGGGTTTGTCTGTTGTTCAGTTGCCTGGCGGCGAAATTCAGCCTGCCATGAAGAGCGGCCTGATTGATGCGGCCGAATTTAACAACCCGACTTCCGACAGCGACTTCGGTATGCAGGATGTTTCCAAGCACTATCACCTGGCGAGTTTCCATCAGTCCCAGGAATGCTTCGAAGTCACTTTCAACGCGAAGAAATTCAATTCTCTGTCGAAGGAGCAACAGGCGATTCTGGAATACGCTTCTGAAGCCGAGAACTCGAATTTCTACTGGCACAACACCCTTCGCTATGCCGATGACCTGATTAAGCTCAGGGACAAGCATGGCGTAAATATCTACCGCACGCCGGATTCGGTCATGAAAGATCAATTGAAGGCGTGGGATGTAGTGGTGAACCGGATTTCGGCAAAAGATCCTTTCTTTGCCAAGGTGGTCAAGTCGCAGAAGTCCTATGCCAAAAAGGTGATGAACTACCTGCTGCTTAACCAGCCGGATTACGGTCTCGCTTATAAACACCACTTCGGTTGATCTAATCTGTTTTTCTTGCGAAACCGTTTCGCAGGATCGATCAGTTATGGAGGGACAGCCAGCTGGTTGTCCCTCTACTTTCTGAGTAAGAACCCCCCGTATAGACAGGAGACAAAAATAAGTGATATCCATTATTCATGGTATTGAAGAGCTCAACATCTGGATCGGACGATCATTCGGCTGGTGTATTCTGGTTTTGACCCTTTCCGTCGCCTATGAAGTTTTTGTCCGTTATGTCCTCAATGCCCCTACCGTCTGGGCATTTGACATGATGGTGCAGATGTACGGAGCATTGTTCCTGATGGCAGGGCCTTACGCCCTTGCGCAGGACACGCACGTGCGTGCCGATGTGATATACCGCTTCCTGCAACCTCGCTGGCAGGCACTGCTTGATCTTTCTTTATATATCCTCTTCTTTTTTCCAGGCATGCTTGCACTGTTCTGGTTTGGTTGGGAAATTGCCTCAGACTCATGGCGTTATAAAGAAGTCAGTTGGAACAGTCCTGCCCGTATTCAGATTTATTACTTTAAAACCCTGATCCCCCTGGCAGGTGGTTTGTTCATAGTTCAGGGTGTGGCTGAATGCATGAGGTGCTATCTGGCGATGAAATACAACAAATGGCTGCCGCGCCTGAAAGATACCCGGGGAACGGAAGAAATGCTGATGGGTCAGGCAGATGGAGTTAAAATTGATTAATCCTGTTTTCACAACCTTAGCTGTAAATATGGAGCGCCCTGTCTGATGACAAATCCCGAAGTCGCAATTTTGATGCTTTCCTCGTTCATCGTGATGGTACTGTTAGGATTCCCAGTTGCCTTCACTCTGTTGGCGATGGGTGTTTTCTTTGGATATTACGCTTATCTTGATGCCGGAAGCATTCAGACAATCAGCGATGCCTTCTCCAACAATATTTTCTATCTGCTGAACCAGAATACATATTCAGTGATGGAAAATGATACGCTGGTCGCGATCCCGCTGTTCCTGTTTATGGGTTATGTTGTTGAGCGTGCCAACATCGTCAATAAGCTTTTCTATTCACTGCAGATGGCCGCGCGAAATCTGCCAGGATCCATGGCAATAGCGGCCTTAATCACCTGCGCCGTATTTTCAACGGCAAGCGGTATAGTCGGTGCTGTTGTCACCCTGATGGGTCTGCTGGCGTTCCCGGCAATGATAAAAGCTAATTATGACAAAAGCTTCTCAGCCGGCGTTATCTGTTCAGGCGGTACGCTTGGCATTCTGATTCCACCATCCATCATGCTGATCGTCTATGCCGCCATCGCTGAATTATCGCCGTTGCGTCTGTATGCGGCTGCCATGATCCCGGGGCTTCTCCTGGCGGGTTCATACATTATCTATGTCATTTTCCGGGTTATGATAAATCCGTCAATTGCACCGAAACCACGTGAAGAAGATGTTCCGCCACGGCGTGTTGTCTACTGGCAGCTCCTGACTTCTTTCGTCCCCTTGACGGCCCTTATCATGCTGGTGCTGGGATCAATTCTGGGTGGTTTGGCTACACCGGCCGAAGCCGCCGCCATGGGTGCATTTGGTGGGCTCATACTGGCGGTTATTTACCGCTCCTTCAGCTGGGACATGCTCAAGGATTCCGTATACCTGACGGCGAAAGCGACAGCAATGGTCTGCTGGCTGTTTGTCGGATCATGGACCTTTGCGTCCGTATTCTCCTATCTTGGCGGTCACCAAATCATCGAGCATTTCATTCTTGGGTTCGATCTGGCTCCATGGCAGTTCCTGGTCCTGGTTCAGCTCATCATTTTCCTTCTCGGCTGGCCGCTGGAATGGTCGGAAATACTGATCATTTTCGTGCCGATCTTTCTGCCTATGCTGCCTACCTTTGGAGTTAACCCCTATTTCTTCGCAATGTTGGTGGCGCTCAACCTGCAAACCTCGTTCTTAACTCCACCTATGGCCATGTCCGCCTATTATCTTAAAGGGGTTTTAGGAAATCAAATTGAACTGATGGATATTTTCAGAGGCATCATGCCCTACCTCGCCATTGTCATAGGGATCATGGCCCTGATGTATTTGTACCCGGGGATAGCCCTGTGGCTGCCTGATTACCTGTTCGGGAAATACATCCCTTAATATCCGCGTAACACTATTAGTGGAGTACTAAAGTTATGATACAAGCACTTGTTGAAAAAATATCCGGGTTACTCGGTTTACTAATCTTCGCTATATTTATTCTCGGCCTGGCCGAAAGCATTTCTTCCGGTGCCGCGGGGTTCTGGGGTGGTTTTCCATTTTGGGTTATCTGCTTTACGATCCTGCCACTGCTCATCTATGACTTCTGGGATTCCTGCCTCCGCAAAAAGAAGTAAAGGGCTCACTCTGCATGTCATTAAATGATATATCCGCCACCCAGGCGGTCGATAAAATTCGTAAAGGCGAGATCACATCCGAAGAATTAGTACAGGATTGTCTTGATAAGATAGAACAGATTGATGGCGAAACCGAGGCCTGGGCGTACTTAAACCCCGATTATGCACTGGAACAGGCGCGCAGGCTTGATATTATACGTCAGGCTGGTGACCCCATGGGTCCGCTGCATGGCATTCCAGTCGGCATCAAGGACATCATTGACACAGCCCATGTGCCGACAGAATTGGGTACACCCATCCACTCCGGGCGCGTCCCGTTCAGGGACGCCTGGGTGGTAAGCCGTCTGCGCCAAGCCGGCGCGGTTATCATGGGGAAAACGGTGACTACGGAGCTGGCAACCTATGCACCGGGGAAAACAAAAAACCCTCACGATCCAAACCGTACACCGGGTGGGTCATCCAGCGGGTCAGCGGCAGCTGTCGCGTCAAACATGGTGCCGGCTGCACTTGGCAGCCAGACTAATGGTTCTGTTATCCGTCCGGCAGCATTTTGCGGTGTATTTGGCTTCAAGCCTTCGTTCGGTATGATTCCCCGCACCGGCGTTCTTAAACAATCTTCACCACTCGACCAGTTGGGAGTTTTTGCCCGTTCAATGGATGATGTAGCCTTGCTGACACAGGTGTTGGCCGGTTATGACGAAGTGGACCCCTCTACAACGTATCTTCGTGCCGTGCCACCCCTGGTATCTGTTGCTGCTGAAGATCCTCCTCTGCCTCCAAAAATCGGGTTCGTAAAAACACCTGTCTGGGACAGGGCCGATGATATGTGCAAGGACGCCCATGAAGAACTATGTGAATCGCTGGGTGAGAATATTGAGGAAATCGAATTATCACTCTCATTCGGGCATGTCCTGGATCATCATAAAATCATCATGGAAACTGATCTCGCTTACAGTTATGCCCATGATTACGAAAGGGCAAAAGACCTGTTAAGTGATTCCTTACGTGGACAGATTGAACGCGGGCTGGGCTATTCAGCCGTTGCTTACCAACGAGCCCTGGCGCAACAGGCCATTCTGGATGTCATCCTTACGGAACTGTTCCAGGTATATGATGCTCTTCTCACGCCGTCTGCGTCCGGTGAAGCGCCTATTGGCCTGGACAATACCGGCGATCCTTCTTTCTGCACCATCTGGACCTTCTGCGGTGTACCCGCGCTCAACATACCTGTCTTCAAAGGCGAAAACGGAATGCCGATTGGCACCCAGCTTGTTGGAGCAAAAAATGATGATGCCCGCCTGTTGCGCACAGCAAACTGGCTTTTACGCAAATTGAACGAATGATTCTAGAACATCCGTTCGTCTTACACTCGTAAGCATGGTCAATATGCAGATGTCCTTCCTGAGACCGAACTTCGGATACGCGCTCTTCTACCTGAAGAGAGTTGCGTCGCCGGAATTCAGCATTGGCATGATCTGCCGTTCAGCAATTCCATTTCTTTTTCTTCAGGCAGTGGGACTCTTTCTCTTTATTGTGTTTCCTGAACTCATTCTCTGGCTTCCTAGATTGATCTATTATTAATCGCGGATTAACACTCATTCGACATTCACGAGTTTTATCGTGTCATCCCGAAAGTATGTGATGGATCTTATAAGATATCAGCACATTTTCAGACCTCACCTTTCGGTTGAGATTACATATAACAGTCAATAATATAAATATCTTACGAGAATTCATGACTCACGGGTACTCAGTTAGCTTTAAGAATATGTGCACCCGAAAACCAAAACAGGTATCCGGATGTTTTTGGAAGAGTGGCTGCAGACAAATGACGAGGTGCTTCCCTGAAGTGTGAACAAGAAAAGTCAGACCAACTGGTCGTATGCCCGAATGGTGAGAAATTCTTCAAACTCTTTTTCTGAGACAAGTGAAGTAAATAAATCTGTTGCCTGATTCATTTTTTCTTCGTCGAAAGCCTGACCGTATGCTTCCCGTATTTTAGCTAGTTCTTCCGGAATCATAGTTTGAACCATCTCGAGTGTGATATTGCGTCCGTCATCCAGTTTTCCTTCGGGATGATGACTCCATTGCCAAACCTGTGATCTGGCAATTTCAGCAGTCGCCGCATCTTCCATCAAATTGAAAATCGCTACTGCACCAGTACCCTTTAACCATGCTGCAATGTACTGAATGCCCACGCTGATATTGTTGCGTAAACCGGATTCAGTTATTTTTCCTCCCGGAATTTTGAAGTCCAGCATCATCTCAGGCGTTACCTGGACATCTTCACGCAGACGGTGTTTCTGATTAACTTTTCCCTCTTCAAAAGCCTGGCTAAAAACATCTGTACAAACCGGTACAAGATCCGGATGTGCGACCCATGAGCCGTCAAATCCGTCCTGTGCTTCGCGTTCCTTGTCTTCTTTAACTTTGGCCAGGGCAACACGGTTTACTTCTGCATCTCGGCGGCTGGGAATGAAGGCTGCCATTCCTCCAATTGCATGCGCACCACGTTTATGACAAGTTTGCACCAATAACTCTGTGTAGGCCCTCATCATGGGTGCAGTCATTGTGACTTGGGCCCGGTCCGGCCAGAGGAATTCTGGTACATGTCGAAACTTTTTGATTGCACTGAACATGTAATCCCAGCGCCCGGCATTGATTCCAGCCATGTGTTCGCGCAACTCATAAAGAATTTCCTCAATTTCAAAAGCGGCCAAAATTGTTTCCAGCAAAACAGTAACCTTGATGGTGCCATGCATTACACCTAATTCCTGCTCCGCAAAAATAAAAACCTCATCCCATAATCTTGCTTCAAGGTGGTTTTCCAATTTTGGCAAATATAAATACGGTCCTGTACCTTTATTTAATGTGCGCTTGATGTTGTGGAACAAATATAGTCCGGCATCCACCAGAGAGCCTGAAGCAACTTCTCCGTCAATCAGGATATGTTTTTCATCCAAATGCCAACCGCGTGGACGTACGATCAGTGTTGCCAATTCGCCTTGATTGAGTCGATATTCCTTTCCTTCAGTGCTGGTAAATTCAAGAGTACGTTCGTAGGCAGCAGAGAGGTTTGCCTGTCCCTGAATTTGATTGAACCAGTTTGGCGTGATCGAGTCCTCCAAGTCGACCATGAAAATTTTTGCGCCGGAATTGAGAGCATTTATCATCATCTTTGCTTCAGCGGGACCTGTAATTTCGCAGCGACGATCCTGCAGATCATCCGGAATGGGGTCCACTTTCCAATTTCCTTTACGGACAGATTCAGTTTCAGGTAAAAAAATTGGGTTTTCGCCGGCAAGAATTTTGTTATGAATTTCTGTTCGCCGTCCCAGCATAGCTTTGCGGGTGTTATTAAATCTTTGGTGTAGCTTGAGCAGAAATTCCTGAGCTTCTTCTGTCAGTATTTCGTCAAATCCCGGATGCATTTTACCAGTAATTGTGATATTTTGCATGAGTTTCCTTATAAATTGTAAATTTTCGAATAATATATCATAATATCTCTATATTATCAATCAGATAAGAAGGATTAGTTATGTTTCACGTAAAAGACAACAAACAGGGCTACATTTTCGATCCATACGAATATTTAGGT
>JYMV01021975.1_pt1 | contig 16093 bp, 9 predicted proteins | sample 338911 | NCBI WGS metagenome assembly JYMV01 (sample SAMN03354496, study PRJNA234377) | hydrothermal vent metagenome | biome: Deep sea; feature: Hydrothermal plumes at the Eastern Lau Spreading Center, Western Pacific Ocean; material: Seawater | place: Tonga | collected 2009 | depth 2000 m m
CGAACGGTACGACTATCTGTAACATTTCACTCTCCAACAATGCAAACCGGTTGTTGGCGCGATAATCCCATAAGGAGATTATGCTAGCAGAACAGTCCTTTTTCAGTCTCTGTTATTTTTCTGCTGGGTCAGCAACTGGACCATACCGCGGCCGAGAGCATCTCCGACCAGCATGTAGGTCTCGGCATTCTGGTTGTAGTGGAAGCCCTGATTTCTGGGGGAGATGGATGCGTCTTTCCAGAAATCACGCGTTTCCACGGTGAGCACGTTGCCGACAAACTCGGGGTACTTGCCCTTCTCGCCACTGACGGCAAGTTGGGCGCTGGCAACGGTCACATGAGGACCTGCCATTTCCCAGCCGTTGAATCCGATGGTGGCAATCACGCAGGGTGCCATCGGCGCCTTGAACTCGGCTCGGAAACTCTTCAGGAATTGAACCAGGTTTTGCTCGTAGCGGCTGGCGTGCGCCGGATTTCCATCCTTGTGTCCCTGCCACCAGACAAATCCAGCGATTTCATAACCCTGATCCTTGTATTGCGGGAAGTGAGTCGAGAAGTTATCCAGGACTGCATGAGTTTCTCTGACGAAATCGTCGTACTGCTTGCCGGCGTACCAGTCGACTTCCTTACCGGGATCCTCCGCCGTCCATGACGGAATGGAGTCGTTGTATCCGGCATAGGTTCTGCCTTCGTGGGTGAATCGCTTGCTCCCTGGGGGGAGAATGTCCCAGCCGAGACTTCTATTGCCCTGGGAGGCCTTGAGGATGATGACCGGTTCGTCGTGGTAATAGCCCATGATGTGACCGAACTGCAGTTCCGGACCGATGGTGTTGCTACCGGAGCCACAACCAACAGACAACCACTTGTTTGCCGTGGCCGTGACCACACCCTTGTACCAGACATCTTTTCGAACCGTCCAGTTTCCCGCGTCATCCACCAGGTGAGGGAACTTCCCATCGGTGTGAACGACCGTGTGAAGGGTTCCAGGAACATCGATTCTTCCGAACCAGCCGAGACCATCGGCTGCGGTGGTCAAGAATATGATCTTGAAGGAGTACTTCTTGCCAGCAGTGGTCTTGAAATCGTTGTAGACGGGATCTTTCCCGACCTCTCTTCGATAAACCTCGACCCCATCCAGTTCCATGATGCAGAAGGAGCTGGCTTGATAGCCCGGTTTGAATCTGAAGAGACCGGAGTCTTGTAGATTCATCCATCCACGGACAACTTGCACTCCGCCACCTGGAAAGGGAGTCGGCTTCACGCCGCCGTACTCGGGCAGATCTTTCGTATGGATCGGGGTCGACAGGTCATAATCCGTAGTTGCGGAGTAGGTTCCTTCATAGACGGAAACGGTGAGATCCGAGAAGTCAGACCAGCGTGAGAATCCGCCATTGACCTGGCCGATCCCCACCATGTTGGATTGACCCGAAAGGATGTACACCTTGACCGGTTTGCTGGTCACCGGTGGCCTACCGTCCGGATCTGGCAGCAAGGTAGGGATCTCCTGCGCAACCGAGGGAACGATGATCAGCATCGTCATGGCAAGGGCGAGCAAGACGCTGCTGGCTTTACAGGTCGTGTTCATTCGATGATCTCCTTCGAGTGGGTGCGTACTGCTCCGTGATTCAATCCTCCGTGATCCCGACCATAGCCTCTCAACAAACTCGCGGTCATGATAGGTCCTCGATCGGTCCGGCGTTTTACCCGACAAGACCCAGACCGTAGAATGTGTGCGGACATTTGAGGTGTTTCTTGATGTGACGAGAGTTCTGGAGGGCAGATGGCAAGAAGGGGAAAGGTCTTCAATCGGCTGGGCCGCCCCAGGCTGCTTCGAAAGGAAATCTCCAGCACCGAGACCGTGGTGGGGTTGGTGCTGTTACTGACCATCTCGGGCATGATCTACTGGCTGGTCGAGCAGCGCGATAATTATGACCCCGGGGAGCGTGATATCGACATCGCCCTGCTGATCGCACAATCGGTCGAGGACAACCTCTACAAGACGCCGCTCAAACGCTGGCGAGATCCGAGCCTGGCCGACGTTGGAGCCGCGCCGATCGCTCTCGGTCCCTTCGATTCCTCCCTGTTGGAAGGCGGCTGGGGATCGGTTTCCACCCCGCAGACCTTCGAAGCCGATACGCTTTACGAGAAGATCAACGGGCAGGCCGACCAGTATGTGAAGTTCGGATTCCAGAAACTGACCGTGATCGAACTGAAACATCGAGGTACCGGTAGGTTTCTCGATGTATTTCTCTACGACCAGGGCACCTTCGAGGGCAGCCTGGGTGTCTACCAGGAACAACGCGGCGGCAGGGCTACAGAACAGTTCGAAGGTGTGCATTACACACCGAATGCCATCGGTGCCATCGGTATGAGCGGACGGGTCTTTTTCCATATCATCGCAGATGCACCCGATAAGTCGGTCGAGGTGATGACCCGGCGTGTGGTGATGGCGTTGGCCAGGTTGGGGCAACAAGGTGCGCCCCCGACCGGATTCGAGATACTGAACAGCGGTCTTGGTGTTCCCTTCCAACAGATCGGCTACCAGCCGAGCAACGTTTTCCAGTATCGCTTCGCGCAACACTTCTGGTTCGGGGAGCTCGAAGGAACAGAGGATGCGCGCATCTTTGTTCACACAGCAAAATCCCCGAGCGATGCACGGCAACTCTACGACAAACTCCTGGCAGAACTGCTCGAAGATTACGATGTCATCGAATCGGCTCCGACCCACACATTCCTTCAGCATCGCTTCCTCAAGACCTACTTTGGCCTGAGGCACGAGGGTGCATCGGTGTTTGGAGTCGAGAAGTACCCCCGGGCTGAGGGCGTTGCGGTGGCCTTGAATCGTTTACAAACGACACTTGCCGGTGATGGCCCGATGGGCAGGGATGATCTCGAAGGCGAAGATGGCTACCATGGTGACGGTGAGGAGGGGAACCGATGAACGAGTCAGAGAAACCCGCTGGTTCCCAGGGTGCCGACAAACCTGATCCCGCTGTGCCCGATCCCGCAGTACCCGATCCTCCAGGAACGGAGTCGAGCGAGCCACCCCCGGCCAAGCCGATCCAGCATCCCGACTATGAAAAGGACCCGATGGAACGCCGCAAGTTCCTGGGCCGCATCGGTGCTGCGGCGGGGATCCTGGGAGCTGCCGGTTATCTGGCGCTCGCTCCCAAGGACTGGCCCCTGTCTCTCAGGGATACGACCGGGTTGCGAAGCAAACCCCATTTCACTCCGGTCAGCCTCAACGATTTCAGGGTTCCGAAGCCGATCCAGCAAACCGCCGATGTGGGGATTGGTCGGGGAGGCACGCCGGATCAGATGCTTCGCAAGGCACTCGATGCGGTCGGTGGCCTGAAACACTACATCCAGCCGGGCGACATCGTGGTGGTGAAGCCGAATGTCGCCTTCGATCGTTCCCCGGCACTGGGAGCGACCAGTCAACCGGCACTGCTCGAGGCGTTGATCAACATGCTGCTGGTCGACTGCCGGGCGCAGGAGGTGCGAGTTTGCGACAACCCCATCGAGTCTCCTGCGGATTGTTTCATGAAAACAGGGATACGTAAGGCGGCAGAGAAAGCGGGAGGACGAATTTATCTGCCAGACTCCAACGCCTTCAAACTTCTCGCCACTCCGGGGGCAACGTTGATCCAGGAGTGGTGGTTCTTCCACCGTCCGTTCACAAATGTCGACAAGGTGATCGGTGTAGCCCCGGTCAAGGACCACAATCTGTGCTACGCATCGATGGGGATCAAGAACTGGTACGGGCTGCTCGGCGGACGCCGCAGCCAGTTCCACCAGGACATCCACGAGATCGTTTCCGATCTCTCGATCATGATTCGCCCGACGCTGACGATTCTTGATGGAACGAAGATCCTGATGGAGAACGGACCGACCGGCGGAGACCCCTCGAATGTTGTCGACGGGGACGTGGTGATGGCGTCACTGGACCCGGTCGCCCAGGATGCCTGGGCCTTCGAACACCTGCTGAAACGTGATCCCGACCAGTTACCAGAATATCTGCACAAGTCCGAAGCCAAGGGCAGTGGCAAGATCGACTACAGAGGTCGCATCAAGGAAATCCTTTGAGTTTGCCACCCGTGGTTCCTGATCCGGGCAGTTCCAAGCCGGACTCTCCCGCCGTGAAGTACTTCCCGCCGCCGGTGCGCAAGAAACTGCGACTGACCAATGTGCGGATTGCTTCACAGATCTTCTTCTTCAGTGCATTCTTCGTGCTGTGCTGGTTGACCTGGACCTCCCGTCTCGAAGGCTACCCGGTTTCACGAATCCTCGAGATGGATCCGCTGGTGATGATCTCCACCATGCTCTCGACGGGATATGTCTACCGCTTCCTCGGCTGGGGTCTGCTGGTGCTGGGTCTGACGCTGTTGGCCGGGCGCGTCTTTTGCAACTGGATCTGCCCCTACGGTACGCTCCATCAGTTCATCGGATGGCTGTTCAACGTTCACAAGACCAAGGAAAACTTCGACCGTAATCGCTACCGTGACATGTACTACTTCAAGTACGCCGTCCTCGCGGTGCTACTCATCATGGCTTCCATGGGCGCGCTTCAGATCGGACTGCTCGATCCGATCTGCCTGATGTATCGCACCACCGCCACCGTCGTTGCGCCCATCTTCGACATGACGATTGAATCTATTCCGGGAATGGACCCGCTGTGGATCGACAATCTCAAGTTCGCCCCGGGCGTGTCGAGTCGGGTCTTCGTCGGATCGTTCTGGATCGGTCTGTTCATGCTGGTGCTGGTGGGAGCCAATGTCTTCGTGCCGCGCTTTTTCTGTCGATTAATTTGCCCGTTGGGCGCCTTGCTGGGCGTTTTTTCTCGGTTTTCGCTGGTCCGTATCAATCGAGATGTTCACAAGTGCACCGACTGCAACATGTGTCTCACCCGCTGTGAAGGAGCTGCGGACCCGCACGCTGCTGTTCGTGTCAGCGAATGTTTCTCCTGCATGAATTGCATCGACGACTGCCCGGAGGATGCACTTTCCTTCAGCATGGTTGGACTCGATACCAAGCAGGTAAAACTACTGCCCGATATTTCGACGCGCCGCATGTTTTTCGCAGGGGTCGTTGGTGCGCTGGGCTATCCCTTCCTCAAGATCCATGGCACCAATACCGATGCGAATTTCTCACCGGATCTGATCCGACCACCTGGGTCTGTTGAAGAATCTGAGTTTCTCGAGAAGTGCATCAAGTGCGACCAGTGCATCAACTCATGCCCGACCAATGTGTTGCAGCCGGCGACGTGGGCTGAGGGTGGCCTCGAAGGACTGTGGACACCGGTCATGAACTTCAACATCGCGCACTGTCAGTTGAAGTGCACGCTGTGTTCGGAGGTGTGTCCAACCGGGGCAATCCGCAAGATCACCGTCGATGAGAAACTGGGTAAGGGGGAGTTCGTCGAACAGGGCCCCATCGTTCTGGGTACTGCCTTTTTTGACAAGGGTCGCTGCTTGCCACATGCCATGGATATTCCTTGTGTCGTGTGCGAAGAAGTGTGTCCCGTCTCACCCAAGGCGATCCAGACCCACGATGAAGAAATTAAAACCGTCTTCGACGAGATGGTCGTCCTGAACAAACCGTTCATCGTGCCCGATCTATGCATAGGCTGTGGAATCTGTCAGGCGGAGTGTCCAGTACGAGATGATCGTGCGGTGTATGTCACGGCAGTTGGAGAAAGTCGCTCCACGGAGCGCAGCTTGCTGCTGAAAAATCGTTCCGGTTCAGGTTAGGATCAGTGCGGGGCCAGTGGCCCGGGAGGAACCATGGGCAGTAAAGATGTGGACCGCAGAGATTTTCTGAAGAAGAGTCTGGTTGCGGGTGCGAGCCTGACGGCGATGAGCGGCATGGCGGCGGCTCAGGATCCTGCCAAGGATTCGGACAAGAAGACCGATCAGGATCCAGAAGGCTTGAAACTGCTGCCAAAGGTTCCGCGTCGTGAACTGGGCGTCACCGGCAAGAAGATCCCGATCCTGCTCTTTGGCTGCTCACAGGTGTTCGATCCCAAGTACGACAAGATGCTGCACCGTGGCTTCAAGGAGGGTGTCGACTATCTCGACACGGCGCTCGTCTACGCCGATGGACAGAGCCACAAGACGCTGGCCCCTTTCGTCAAGCAGGTGGGACGCGACAACATCTGGATCACGTCGAAAGCCCCGAGCAACCGCGCCACCGTGAAAACCTACACCCGAGATCTGGATACCTGTCTCGCTCAACTCGAGGTCGATCACCTCGATCTCTTCTTCATGCATTTTGTCTCCCATCCGAAGTACCTCGAGAAGGAATACATCGAGATGGGAGAAAGGCTGAAGAAGCAGAACAAGACGAAATTCTTCGGCTTCTCCTGCCACGATGGAAATGTTGTTGAGTTGATGAACAAGGCGGCCAGGGTTGGCGGTATCGATGCCATCATGTTCCGCTACAGCTTCGGCCAGTACGGCGACAAGGAACTCAACAAGGCCATCGATGCGTGCAAGAAGGCCAAGATCGGGCTGATCGCGATGAAGACCCAGAGGTCGGTTCCGGCCGCACAAGAGGAGGTCATCAAGTTCAAGTCGAAGAATTTCACCCTCGGTCAGGCAAAACTGAAGGCGGTGTGGGCTGACGAGCGCATCGACTCCGCCGTCTCCCACATGGACAGCCTCGACCTTCTCAAGGAGAACGTTGCTGCGGCCAGGTCACCGATCAAGCTCGGCATGAGCGATTTCCATCAACTCAATCGTCTGGCCGCCCGTACGAGCGGTTTCGCCTGCCTGGGCTGTACCCAGCACTGCCAACCGCACGTTCTTGCCGACACCCGCATCGCCGACTCGCTGCGTTACCTGATGTACTACGAGTGCTATGACGAGCCGGAGAATGCCAAGGGTCTCTATCGTAAGATGTCGCCGGCAGAGCGGCAGATCGACGGGGTCGATTTCGCTTCGGCAACCCGCGCCTGCCCCGAGGGAGTCGACATCGCTGGCCGGTTGAAGCTTGCCCAGGAGTTGCTGGCCTAGGGAGTGCTTATTTCAGGGCTGATGATCCATCGTCGGATGATCCGCCGCAAAACCATCGGTACAGCACCGGTAGCACCAGCAACGTCAACACCGTCGATGTGGCGAGTCCTCCGACCACCACCGTCGCCAGCGGCCTTTGCACTTCGCTTCCGCTTCCCTGAGCAAACAGCAGTGGAATCAATCCAAGACCGGTAGTCAGCGCTGTCATGAGCACAGGGCGCAGCCGCATCGATGCGCCCTTGATCGAGGCTTCATCGATGCCGAGTCCTTCGCGGACGAGTTGGTCAAGACAGGTGATCAGTACCATGCCGTTTTCCAGTGCGATGCCGAACAGCGCGATGAACCCTACGGATGCAGGAACCGAGAGGTTCTGCCCCGTGAGCCAGAGGGCCACCACTCCTCCAACGAGAGCGAGCGGAATGTTGAGCAGGATCAGCAGCGTGTTGCCCATCCTGTTGAAGCTTCCGAAGAGCAGCAAAAAGACTCCGAAGAGTGTCATCGGTATGACGAGCAGGAGGCGCTTGTTTGCTTCCTGTTGCAGCCGGAACTGTCCTCCCCAGGTGACGAGATAGCCGGGTGGAAGATCGACGCGCGCATCGATCTGTGCTTGCGCTTCCTCGACAAACGAACCGATGTCCCTGCCCTCAACGTTGCACTGGATCGAGATGAAGCGCTGGTTCTGTTCCCTGGTGATCTGACGAGGCCCGACAATCTCTTTGAATTCCACCAGATCAGAGAGAGGTACCTTCACTCCGTTGGGAGCCTCGACCAGGATTGACGAGATGGATTCCCTGGTATCGCGATACTGGTGCTGATAGCGCACGAGGATGTCGAAGCGGCGAATCCCCTCGAAGATCTGTCCAGCCACATGGCCGCCGACTGCGGCGCGGATCACTCCCTGGACCTGGGAGACATTGATCCCGTAGCGGGCGATCGCTTCGCGGTTGACCCGGATGAGTAACTGAGGCGTGCCGCTGACCTGATCGACCTGGATGTCCACGGCACCATCGACGGTGCTCACCACGGAAGCGATCCGATCCGCTTCCCGCTTCAGAACCTCGAGGTCTTCTCCGAACAGTTTGATCGCCAACTCGGCGCGAACTCCCTCGAGTAATTCATCGACATTCATTTCAATTGGCTGTGTGAAGTTCACGCCGACACCGGGAACTCCCGCCAGAGTTTTTCGCATCGATTGTTCGAGCTCTTCAAGCGCCTTGTCTGTCCCCGGTTCCAGAAGTACGAACATCTCGGCGCTGTTGATCGGATCGGCATGAGCTCCCACCTCACCTCGGCCGATTCGACTCACAACCTCCCTGACTTCAGGTAGTGCCATCAATCGCTTCTCTGCAAGCAAGGTGACTCGCTTGCTCTCCGTCAGCGAGATCGAGGGGGCCATCGTCAGTCTCACGACGATGGTTCCCTCGTTGAGTTTGGGTGTGAACTCGGATCCTAGCTGGGGAAAAGTGATGGCCCCGATGGCGAGCAGCGTTACTGCAAGAAGGGCAGCCAGAGATCGCTTTCCAACAAGGAACCGCAACAGCGGTAGATACAAGCCGAGAAAAAAGCGAACAACGGGATTTTCCCGCGTGATGGAGTCTTCATCAGACTGTTTCATGACGAAGGAGCACAGCACAGGAGCCAAGGTCAGCGCATATAGAAGCGAGCCTGCCATCGCCAATGCGACGGTGTAGGCCAGTGGCCTGAACATCTTTCCCTCGACGCCTTGCAGCGTGAAAAGTGGCAGGAACACCAGGATGATGATGGCGATCGCAAAGGCGATGGGCCGACCAACCTCGCAACAGGCCGAGAGCACTGCCGACTGTTTCGATTGCGTAGGGTCTCTGAAGCGTCGATCAACATTGTCGACCATGACTATGGCCCCATCGACCAGCATGCCGATGGCGATGGCGAGCCCACCCAGTGACATCAAGTTCGCAGTGATGCCGAAATAGCTCATCAGTACGAATGCAAACAGCACCGAGAAGGGGATCGAGAGGGCTACGACGATACTGGGCCTCAGTCCACCCATGAAGACCAGGAGGACCAGCACGACGAGGCCGATCCCCTGCAAGAGAGCGGTTTGGACCGTGGACACACACGCCTCGACGAGGCTCTTCTGTTCGTAGTATGGAACGATGCGAATTCCATCCGGGAGGATGTCCTCGATTTCTGCCAGTTTTTTCTCTACTCGGTTGATCACCGTCGAGGAGTTTGTGCCGTACAACTTGACGACCATTCCGGAGACAACTTCTCCAACGCCGTTGTGCGTCTGGAGACCACGCCGGACAGTGGATCCGATCTCGATATCGGCAAGATCATCGAGGTATATGGGCCGGCCATCGATGGACTTCACGACGATGCGCTGCAGATCCTCGATCGATGCGGCGAGGCCCACTGAACGGACGACGAATTCTTCACCGTTCTTCTCGATGAACTGAGCTCCGACATTGAGGTTGTTGGATTCGACATGCTCGATGAGTTCCTGGAGGGTAATCTCGTACCGAAGTAGAGCATCGGGTTGGACTCGAACCTGATACTGTTTCTCGTCACCACCGATTCCGAGAACCTCGGTGACCCCTGGAACCGTCTGAAGATTTCGTTTGACGATCCAGTCCTGGATTGATCGAAGTTCCTCAAGAGAGTGGCTGCCGCTGGTGTCTTCCAGGTAGTAGAAGAGAATCAGCCCCATACCGGTGGAGATCGGACCCATCTGGGGTACGCCGAAGCCAGCGGGGATTTCCTCGCGAGCTTCCTGCAGTCTCTCTCCGACAAGTCTCCTGGCGAAGTACGTGTCCATCCCATCCTCGAAGTAGACATTGACGACGGAGAGTCCGAAATTCGAAACGGAACGGATCTTCTCGGTTCCAGGGAGGCCACTCAGCGAGGCTTCGATGGGGTATGTGACATACTTTTCTATCTCTTCGGGAGCTAGACCCTCGGTGACGGTGAATACCTGGACCAGATTCGGCGAAACATCCGGGAAGGCATCCACAGGCATTCTCTGGTAGCTGAAGTATCCGGCTCCCATGACGATGATTCCGATCACCACCACCATCAGCGGCGAACGAAGACAGGAGCGGATCAGTGATTCCAACATCTTCTTTCCCCTCTAATGAGCGTGGCCGTGACCACTGCCGAAGTCTTCTTTTTGTAGTTCTGATTTGAGTGAGAATACGCCTTCTGATGCGTACCCTTCACCTGCAGAGAGTCCCTCTGTGATTTCAACGAGCACCCCATCAGAGCGTCCAGTTCTAATTTCCCTGGGTGCGAATCCGTGGGCAGACTTGATGAAGATGTGCTTTTTCCCCTCGATTTCTGTGATGGCGGTCTTCGGGATGGCGACCGGAACAGCGAGTTCCCCTGTGAGAATCACTGCAGTGACGAAAAGCCCTGGGCGAAGCTGTCCGCCAACGTTATCGAGTACGACCCGAGCCGTAGCGGTACGTGTCTGCTCCTCGATGATGGGGCTGAGGTAAGTGATCGTTCCCGTCTGTTCCTTCACTCCGTTACCCGGGAAGACTCGAACCGTCTGCCCGATCTGGACCGATGGCAGATACTTCTGATAGACCGCCAGATTGACCCAGACCCTGTCCAGATTTGCGAGGACGAACGCCTGAGAGTCTTCCTTGAGCAACTCACCTCGAACAAGGTGGCGCTCGATGACTTCTCCTGCCAGCGGTGCGCGCATCTCGAAACGGGTCAACTCGGTGTCCGGTTCATCCGGTAATTTCTGAACATCTGATTCGGAAAGTCCGATGGCGTGAAGTGCCTGCTTTGCATATCGAAGCGCAATACTTGTCTCCTCGAAGGCAGTTTTGGCCTCGAGAAAATCTTGTTCGGACCCGATCTTCTTGTCCCAGAGGTTCTGTTCCCGGATCAGCGTTGCTTGAGCGAGTCCCACGCGTGCTGTCGAGGCGAGATACTTCGATTTCGCTGCGGCAAGCTCTCGGCTGTCGAGGGTTGCCAGCACTTCTCCAGCAGATACCTGATCACCGATGCGCTTCTTGACCTCACTGACGATACCGGGAACGCTCGGCACGATGTGCACCAACTGATCTGCGTTGGCCACTATTTCGCCCGGGAGTTGAAACTCCAGGGAGAGCGTTGCCGCAGCAGCCACGTTCACTACTATCCCAAATTCTTTCATCTGAGCTTCGGTGATGTGCACATCGTCAGGGTGAACCTGATCAGCTTGATCTGTCGGCGGCGCCAACATTGCATCCATGAAAGATATCGGCTTCTGCTGCGGTACAACCTTGGGCGGTTCCTGGGGGAAGCATCCGGGTGCTCCCCAGATCAGAAACAACAGGCCTGTCACTGCCAGATTGCTTTTCATCGGAGACCTCCAATCTTCAGTTCTGAAATGGGTGTTCCCACCAGTCCTTCGACCTGTGCACGGGCTCTGTGGTAATCAGTGAGTGATCTCGCGTACTGATCTCTGACCTCGAACAATGTCTTCTGTGATTCCAGAACATCGAGCTGGGTCAGCTTCCCCTGACGGTACGATTCGCGAATTCCTTCATAGGCGGCTCCGGCGGCGGGTAGAACCTGCTCTCGAAGAGCAGTGACTTCCTGGAATGATGAGAGAAGGGCCTGGTATGCATCGATCAGGGCAGAATGGACCCGAATCTCGGCGGCTCTGCGCTCATCGGTTGCCCTCGATAGATCAATTTCCGCCTCCCTCAGCCTTCCCTGGTTGCGGTCATGGATGGGAAGGGGAATCGACAGGCCGACGACGAATGCAGTGTCTTCGGTACCCTGGAGTAGCCGGGCACCACCGGTGATGGTCGCGTCTGGAGTGGCCTCGGCGGTGACCAGTTCAATTCGAGCCCTGCGTTCGGCGATCTCGACATCCCAGCGGGAGACATCTGGATTCTTGCTGATCCTCGCGGTGAGACTCTCGAGTGGAGGAAGATCCTGGATTTCATCCAGCGATCCAATGGCGGATGTGAAACGTGCGGAACTACTTCCCCAGATCGCTGCCAGCATCGCTCGGGATGCATCGAGGGATCGGCGGGCTCGACCGAGAGAGATTTCGCCCTGAGAAACCACGATCTGGGCGCGGATGGTTTCTATCGGCGAACTTTTTCCTGCGTTTACTCGCTCGGAGACTGAATCCAGTACCTCACGAGCAAGGTCGAGACTCGCTGACTGAAGTTCTACCCTCCGCTGTCCGGCGAGTACCTCGATGAATGCCAGGGAAGTTTGCGAGATGACCTGTAGCCTCTTCGCCTGTAGGTCCCATTCTGCAAGCCCTTGACCCAGCTCCGCGACTCGGAGTCGTTTTCTTCTCTTATCCCCGAGTTCGAACAACTGACTCAGTGAAATCGTGGTCTCCGCCTCATCGAAACCGCCAAGTGTGGAACTTCCTGCAAAGTTCTCCACTTCGCCTTCGATCTGCGGATTCGGACGCAATCCTGCTTGCAGGGTGCGTGCCTTGCTGGCATCGACTCTCCAGGAAGAGATGGAGATTTCCGGGTTGTGGCTCATCGCAAGCGACAGGGCATCCTGAAGAGTCAGCGTGTCCTCGGGTTCACGCTGCTCGGGCTTGATCAATTTCGAGTGCTCAAATGTCCCGATGCCTCGAGGGGGCAGAGTTTCCCTCGGTTGCTGATAAACAGCAGGTGACGTATAGCAACTCGACAGGAAGACGAGTAGTAGCGTCATGGTGGGCAGCAGTATTCCAGGCCCTGGATGCTGCGTCGGTATTTGGTTCTGTTCCATTCGGTCCTCTGATTTCTGGCTCTATATCGAAACACGGCTCGCGCTTGTCCGTGACCAGTGGTCTGCGGATGGCACCAGCGGGGATTGCGTTGGGGATCGAGCGAGAAATCAGGCGAGTAGCGGAATATCGGAGGCGTGGTAGGGGATGTTCTTGCCAGCAGCCTGCACTCTGCGATGGACACAGGGTCGGGGACTGGTGATGAAATACGGATGAACTGACAAGGAATCGGAAACGAAGAGAGCATCTTGTCCGCTGAATTGGAAGTCCCGGGTCCTGTCCTTCTGGACCAGGTCTCTCACCAGATAAGGATCGTTGACGCAGGCGTCATGTGAGCAGGCATCATGCGAGCAGCCATCGTGAATACAGACCAAGTCATCATGCGTACAGGGGTCGTGTGAGGAACTGTCGTGTGAGGAACCATCGTCTTTACAGCCTTGAGAACAGTGTTCCTCGTAATGGCCATCTTCCCCATCAGCGCAACTGTGTTCACTGCCCAGGAAGCGGAACGACTCGCATACATGCGGCAAGACTCCCGCGGCACACAAGGTGGGCGCAAGGGAGAACCACAGGAACCCGATCGTCAGCAGTGCATTTCTGATCATGATGAAAATCCTACCAGGATGCGGGGAGAATGACAAAGTGCCAGGAAGGGTCGACATGGCAACAGGCTCGTCACAGCGGGTCGAGGAGGTTGGAGGAGCAATTCCAAGCACACCAAAATTCTAGCGTCAATTCGCAGATGGGTCACTCTCGCATATCGATATTGCTACTAGAAAGTCAGGTCCAGCGCCACCAACCCGGCAATAATTGGGGGCCCGGAGCCATTGCCTGAGGCGGCGTGGTGAACAGGGGATCGGGTCACGCATCGAACTCGATCCGTGAAAGCGTCCCCGGCAGGATTCGAACCTGCGACCTCCGGATTAGGAATCCGATGCTCTATCCAGCTGAGCTACGGGGACAGTCCTCTCAACGATCACTCCCTGGTCACGATCGAGTGAAGCGGCGCAGCCTAGCCTTTTCTCTCTTCCCGGTCGAGAGCCTCCGGGAGCCGCCATATTTTGGAACTTTTCGACCAATAAGGACTCTTCAATGACATCACTCTACTTTCTGACAATCACCTCGGAGAGTTGCTGATTCAATACAATTCAATACATTTGATACCACTGGTGACTTTATTCCGACAAGGAACAGTGTTTGGGGAGAAAATCGATGTCTCATGAATCTACAACCCTTAGGGGTGTTAGGTGTGTCTGTTTCGCGGCCAGTATCACAACGATGTTGCGAACACTTCTGCTTCTTACCGCCATTGCCGCTGGTACTCATGGTCCTGTTTCCGCTCAATGCATCATCGACTCAGAACTGCTCGGGGCCGCATCGTCCACAAGCTTTGCAGTGATCGATGGAAATCGCGCAGTTTCCAGCGATGGATCCAGCGTCGAAGTGTTCGATCGCACCACCGGAAGCTGGTTGCTGGAACAGAGCATTGATCTGGCAGGAGCAACTTTGCTCTCGATGGGACTCGAGGGCTCAGATCTGATGCTGGGGTTCTCTGGAGAAGTCAGGCTCTATCTCCATGACGGAATCACCTGGACCCTGGACACGGTCATCGATGGGGCCATCTCTGGCTCTGTAGACCCCGGTTGGGGTTCCGCAGTGGGACATGATGGAGATTTGCTGGCTGTAGGATCTCCGGGCACAGATGAGACATATTTCTACACTCGAGTCTTCGATGGCGCTGGTGTTCCGACATGGATTCCGGCTGGAGTCGTGCTGGGAACACCCGGAGGCGGACTCGGCACCGAGATTTCAATGGGTGGCAGTTATGTGAGCATCTCTGCTCCCACAGCTGGTCAGGTATTGACCTTCGAGTACCAGGGCCTGGGGTTGAACCAGTGGTTACTGGATGCAACGCATCCTCTTGCCGTCGCTTCCGGTACCCATCTCAGTCTCGATCAGACTGCTGGAGAAACGCGCTTGTTGTTGCCTTCGCCACTGGGAGCCAATGTGTTCCTCCGCGGTCCAGGAGGCTGGGCTCCCGAGACGGTGCTGAGTTTTGCTGAAGCTGTCGATGGACCCATGGAGATTTCTGGAGCCAGGGCACTGGTCACGACAACTTGTGGTCTGAAGTTATTCACAAGGTCGGTTTCAGGCTGGGATTCTGGTTTTCTGATCGAGAGTTTCAGTGCCCTCGAACCGTGTGTGTCGATTCCAGCAGGGACGGGATCTAGCATCTTGTCATTGTCAGGAGACACAGCGCTCGTCGCTACATCATCCGGAGCACGCTTTATTGGCAATCTCCTTTTCACCGATTGCAACTCGAACGGGATTCTGGATAGCTGCGACATGGCCGGGGGGTTGCCGGACTGCAACGGCAATGGCATTCCGGATAGTTGTGATTTTGCAACCGGAACGATGGACTGTAACGGCAATAGCATCCTTGACGCTTGTGAGATTGCCCAGGGTGCAGCGGTCGACTGCAATGCAAATGGAGTTCCAGACAGTTGCGATATGAGTTCAGGTGGACTCGATTGCAATGGCAACAATCAGGTGGATAGTTGCGAGATCGTCGCAGGAACGGAAACCGACTGTAACGGAAACTTGATCCCTGATAGTTGTGATGTTCTGGCTGGCATCGCATACGACACCATCGCTCCTGTGATCACGGGAATGCCAACAGACATCACCATCATTATTCCCAGTGGTCAGTGCGAGTCCTCAGCAACCTGGACTCCACCGAGTGCCACAGATGATTGTTCTGCAGCCTCTCTGGTTGGAAGCCATGCTTCTGGTGACCTGTTTCTTTCTGGCTCTACCACCGTCACCTACACAGCCACTGACGATGTAGGGAATGTAAGTGAGTTGAGCTTTCTGGTGACTATCCTGGAACCAGATCCCCCGTTTTTCATCTCGGTTCCAAATAACATCACCACAAGTGCTGATTCGGATACTTGCGAACGAAGTGTCTCATGGCCGGCACCGTTTGCGCTCGATGCGAATAATTGCTCATTTCCTGGTGTCACTACTGATTTCCCCCAAGGCCATATTTTTCCGATGGGAGCCACCACGGTGACTGCTACGGCGACGGATGGTTCGGGCAATTCGGTTTCTGAGAGTTTCTTGGTGACCGTGGTCGATGGAACTGCTCCTGTGATAGAACAACTTCCAGATATATCGGTCAGTCCAGTTGGAACGGGATGCTCAGCGGGAGCGTTCTGGAGTGATCCTCTGGTCACGGATTGCTCGAGTGTGATCTTGATCTCGGCTCCAACCTCGCCTGCGCTAATTACCCCTGCGGGTAGAACAGTGACCTACTCCGCAGTCGACAGTGCAGGAAACTCATCTCAGATGAGTTTTCA
>JYMV01014937.1_pt1 | contig 16082 bp, 14 predicted proteins | sample 338911 | NCBI WGS metagenome assembly JYMV01 (sample SAMN03354496, study PRJNA234377) | hydrothermal vent metagenome | biome: Deep sea; feature: Hydrothermal plumes at the Eastern Lau Spreading Center, Western Pacific Ocean; material: Seawater | place: Tonga | collected 2009 | depth 2000 m m
ATTGTTAGGAGTTCAAATAAAAAAGGAGGTCAAAAAATTAATTTAAAGAATATCAAAGTAGCATCAAATATTCTTAAATTTATTTATTATGTCTTTAAGACTTTTAAAATTCCAAACGTTAGCTATTTGTTAGTTTGTATTACTCCTTACACTTTTTTATCATTTTTAATTTTATTCCTGTTTAGAAAGAGAGTTTTTGTATACCTATTTAGTAGTGGGCATGATGAATATAAACATATTTTAGGTAGTTGGTCTGTTTGGATTTACCATATCATGTACACAATAGTTACTTCAAATTCAAAGGTCATTGTTTGTCACGAACGACTGTATAAAAAAAAATCTCATCTCGTTTATGTTTCCAGTTTAAATGATGAATGGTTAGAAGACCAAAAAAGTGCTTCATTAGATAAAGTTAGATTTTTATATGTTGGAAGAATGAATCCTGAAAAAGGTATTTTTGAATTTTTAAAATTATTTGACGAAATAAAATTTGATGCAGAATTTTCAATTATTGGTAATTCAGAAAATCAAAAAATTTTAAATAAAAATATTAAACTACTAGGTTATGTTGCTGATCCAAAATCTCTTATTAATATTTATGATAAGCATAATATAATGGTATTACCTTCTTTTACAGAAGGCACTCCATATACTGTGGATGAATCTCTTTCACGTAGAAGACCGGTCATTATATTTGAAGATATTGCCTATATTGTAAGAGATAAAATAGGAATTTTTGTTTCAAAAAGAGATATTGATTCATTTTCTAAAACCACAAAATATATAATGGATAATTATCTTGAAATTCAAAAAAAAATGGAAAAAAATGTTCTGCCTACTCAAAAGAGTATGATAAAACAAATTTCTGACATTATTAAACTTCAAAATTCCTAGGTGTGGCACTTTTAACTAAAAAGAATTTCTTTTAAAAAATCTAATAATTATATGAAAAAAGGAAAATATTTGATAACGGGATGCGCGGGTTTTATTGGGTCGAATCTAGTAAAAAAACTTTATAAGGACTATGAATTAATTTTAGTTGATGATCTTTCGGAGGGTTCTATAACTAGTTTGCCACAAACATTAAGAGCAAAAATAATTAAAGAAAAAATTCAAAATATAAAAAATCTTAAAATAAAAAAACTTAACGGTATTTTTCATTTTGCTGCTCAATCTTCAGTTCCTTTGTCTTTAAAAAATTATTATAAAAGTAGCTCGAATAATCTTGAGAGTTCGTTAAAAGTATTTGAATATTCCAAAAAATTTTCTGCCCCGGTTGTTTATGCTTCATCAGCAGCTGTATATGGAAATTTACCTTTAGGAAGTGATCTCCATAATAAATTTTCTATAAAATCACCTTATGCTCAAGACAAATTAACAACTGAACATTATGCAAAAATGTTATTTGAAATTTTTAAAATATCTTCTATTGGTTTAAGAATGTTCAATGTGTATGGACCTGGCCAACCGGCAAATAGTCCTTACTCATCAGTTATTCCAATATTTATAAATCGAACACTAAAAAGTTTACCTGTAGTAATTAATGGCGGATTTCAAACTAGGGATTTTATTTATATACAAGATGTTATTGATATAATGTTACAATCAATGAAAAAACTTCAAAAACAAAAAAGTTTCGGAATTTTTAATCTTTGTACAGGTCGATCTGTAAAAATAGAATTTTTATTTAACTTAATTAAAAAAAATATTGGAACTAATCCAAAAGTGATTAGAAGAAAACTTGATAAATTTGATCCAAAAAAATCATCTGGTACTTTTAATAAACTCTTTAAATTTTTAAATTTAAAAAAATATAATTTTACTAAACTAGAAGACGGTCTTGACATGACAATAGATCATATAAAATCTTTTATATCTTAGGGTGTGTAGTTCAGTGGTAGAACGCTACGTTGACATCGTAGAGGTCGCTAGTTCGATCCTAGCCATACCCACCATATAATTCTAATTTGTTAAATATTTACTAAGCATTTTAGCCGTAATCAAATTTCCCTTGAGTGTTTTGTGGGTCATATTACAAAAAATATTTTTTCCGTCATTTATAAAATTTGGATGCATACTAATATCTAATTATGAAATATGTTTTACTAGATAAACGTTTAATCATTTTTATGCTAATTTTTAATCCGGAGTAAATTTATTTTTATATTTTTCTTTTAACTCTATATTTTGCTTATCTTTATACAAAATAAAATTGCCGCATATAAGTATATCTAAATTTGTACCCATAAAACAACGATAAGCATCCTCCACACTACAAACTATTGGCTCACCTCTAATATTAAAAGAAGTGTTAACAAGCACAGGGCATCCAGTTATTTTTTTAAAGCTTTGTAAAAGTTTGTAATATCTAGGATTTGTATTTTTATGAACAGTTTGTATTCGTGCAGAATAGTCAACGTGAGTAACCGCCGGTATATCTGAACGTTTGATATTTAATTTATCGATACCAAAAAGTTTTTTTTCTTCACTAGTCATTTCTTTTCTTATCGATTTATTTACATTTGCTACAAGAAGCATATAAGGACTATCGCAGTCTAACTCAAACCATTTGGATACATCTTCTCTAATTATAGAAGGAGCAAAAGGTCTAAAACTTTCTCTAAACTTTACTTTTAAATTTAAATTTTTTTGCATTTTATTCGATCTTGGATCGGCAATAATTGATCGAGCTCCTAAAGCTCGAGGCCCAAATTCCATTCTTCCCTGAAACCATCCTATAGTTTTTTCTTTTGATAACTCTTCTGCTGCAATCTTTAATATGTCATTTTCAGAAAATTTTGTGTATTTAGCTCCCAATCTTTTTGCTGTTGCTATTGCTTGAAGTCCGGCTACACCAGATTTCTTGGATAGTCAGGAGCGTATATCTATGGGAACATTTGAATTTAGGTGTTTACAAAAAACTTTAATAAATATATACCCTATGTGCCGGCGATTATTGCGAAGGGGCCATACCCGATCCCATTCCGAACTCGGAAGTCAAGCCCTTCAGCGCCGATGGTACTTTGTCTTAAGACATGGGAGAGTAGGACATTGTCGGCATAAAAATTTCAAGTTTGTTGTATTATGAAAGTAGTAAGTTCACTAAAATCACATAAAAAAAGAGATTTAAATTCGAAACTTGTTCGAAGAAGAGGGCGCATTTACATTATAAACAAAAAAAATCCTAAATATAAAGTTAGACAGAGGTAATGAAAATCATTGGATCTGTTAAAGAAGATCTTGTTGGAGAGAAGAGAATTTCTATCACTCCAGAAACAGTAAAAAAATTTGTGGATTTAAATATGTCTGTTCTTCTTGAAAATAAATACGGAGAACACCTAGGTATAAATGATGAAGAGTACAAAAATAAGGGTGCAAGCTTAAATAATTCAGCAAAAGAAGTATTGGAAAAATCAGAAATAATTTTGAGAGTTAATTGTCCGTCTAATGATGAAATTAGTATAATAAAAAATAAATCTATTTTAATTGGCCAATTTGATCCTCTTTCAAATAAAGAAACAATTAATAAATTAATTAAAAAAGAAGTTAAAATTTTCTCTCTTAATCTACTTCCAAGAATTACAAGAGCACAATCAATGGATGTTTTGTCTTCTCAAGCAAATTTAGCTGGTTATCGAGCAGTTATTGAATCGGTCGAAGAATTTGGAAAAGCAGTTCCTATGATGATGACTGCAGCTGGAACTATTACTCCAGCCAAGGTATTAGTTATTGGTGCTGGTGTAGCCGGACTTCAAGCAATAGCAACAGCAAAAAGATTAGGCGCTATAGTATCTGCCACGGATGTTAGAACTGTTGCAAAAGAACAGGTAGAAAGTTTAGGAGCAAAATTTTTGGCAGTGGAGGGAGCTGAAAATTTAGAAACAAGTGGAGGATATGCAAAAGAAGCTGGTGAGGATTTTAAAAAAAAACAGGCGGAATTGCTAAAAAATTCTGTTAAAAAAAATGATATTATTATTTGCACTGCATTAATACCCGGGAAGAAAGCACCAAGAATTATCTCAGAAGAAATGGTTAAAAGCATGAAGCCAGGCTCAATTATTTATGACCTAGCAGTAAACCAGGGAGGCAACTCTGCTTTCTCTGAAGCTGATAAAGTTAATATTGTAAATGGGGTAAAAGTTATGGGCGCTAAAAATATATTGAATAAATTAGCATTAACAGCCTCGAACTTATATGCAAAAAATTTATCTAGTTTTGTTAATAATTTATACAATAAAGAAAAAAAAGATGTTTATATTAACCAAGAAGATGAAATTATTAGCAAAACTTTAATTAATAAAGAATTATAATTATGGAAATTGATCCGTTTATATTTAGATTAAGTATTTTCGTATTGTCAATATTTGTAGGTTATTATGTAGTCTGGAGTGTTACACCTTCATTGCACACACCGTTAATGTCAGTCACTAATGCAATTTCATCCGTAATTATTGTTGGTGCAATTGTAGCCGCATCCAGCCTATCATCAGATGTTGGTTTTGAATTATATAATATGTTTGGATTGTTAGCGATAGTTCTAGCTGCAATAAATATATTTGGTGGTTTTTTGGTAACACAAAGAATGTTGAAAATGTATAAAAAAAAGAAAAAAGTAAAATAAAGTAATGACGCCAAATTTAGCAGCATCGTTGTATTTAATTTCAGGAGTGTTGTTTATATTGGCTCTGAGAGGACTCTCATCTCCGGAAACATCAAGACAAGGTAATTTCTTCGGTATTTTGGGAATGGCTTTAGCAATTACTGTAACATTTTTATCCGTTGATATTTTGTTTAGTGGCTTCATCTTCATAATATGCGCATTGGCGATTGGTGGATCTATCGGAGCGATTATTGCTCATAAAATTTCAATGACAGCGATGCCCCAGTTGGTTGCCGGCTTTCATAGCCTCGTTGGTTTAGCCGCGGTATTAGTTGCTTTATCTGCTTTTTATAACCCAGAGGCTTTTGGATTGGGAACATTTAATAATATAAAAACCGCAAGTTTAATCGAGATGTCTATTGGCACATCAATTGGGGCTATAACATTTACAGGATCTGTTATTGCATTTTCAAAATTACAAGGATTAATGAGTAGTGCAGCTATCACTTTTAAAGGTCAACATTTTATAAATTTATTAATTGGAATTGGAATTGTGTCTTTAATTACCTATATAACAATTAATCAAAACAGCCATATATTTTGGTTATTAATTATTAGTTCTTTTTTAGTGGGTGTTCTTTTAATAATTCCGATAGGTGGAGCGGATATGCCAGTTGTTATTTCTATGCTCAATTCATATTCTGGATGGGCAGCTGCTGGGATTGGTTTTACTTTAGAAAATACAGCATTAATAATTACTGGAGCCCTTGTTGGATCGTCAGGTGCTATTTTGTCCTACATCATGTGTAAAGGAATGAACCGATCATTTTTTAGTGTAATTCTTGGTGGATTTGGAGGAACAGACTCAGCATTACAAAAAAACAAAGATAGAAGGCCTGTCAAAAGTGGCAATGCAGAAGATGCGGCATTTCTAATGAAAAATGCATCATCCGTTATAATTGTTCCTGGATATGGAATGGCAGTAGCCCAAGCTCAACATGTATTAAGAGAAATGGCGGATAATTTAAAAAAACATGGAGTAAAAGTTTCCTATGCCGTTCATCCGGTAGCGGGAAGAATGCCTGGACATATGAATGTTTTGCTAGCTGAAGCTAATGTGCCATATGATGAAGTTTTTGAACAAGAAAATATAAACAGCGATTTTGCAAATACTGATGTTGCTTTTGTAATTGGCGCTAATGATGTTACCAATCCAGTTGCTAAAACCGATCCTCAAAGTCCTATTTACGGCATGCCAATATTAGATGTTGAAAAAGCAAAATCAATTCTTTTTGTTAAAAGAAGTTTGTCCCCAGGGTACGCCGGTATTGATAACGAACTATTTTACAGAGATAATACTTTAATGCTTTTTGAAGATGCTAAAAAAATGACCGAAGAAATAGTAAAAAATCTTGATTAATTGTATCGTAAATATTAAATGAAAACTGAAATTTATTGTGATAGTGCAGATTTAGAAACTATAAAAAAATTAAATAGTAATACTTTAGTCAAAGGCTTCACAACAAATCCAAGTTTAATGAGATTGGCAGGGGCAAAAAATTATAAAAATTATTCGTTAAAACTTCTTAAGATATGTAATAGAAAACCTATTTCGCTTGAAGTTTTTGGAGATAATTTTGATCAGATGTTTAATCAGGCAAATATCATAAATTCTTGGGGGAACAATGTATATGTCAAAATACCTGTAGTAAATTCAAAAGGAATATTCTCAGGTAAAGTAATAAGTGCACTCAGTAAAAATGGAGTTAAACTTAACATAACTGCTGTTTATACTATTAATCAAGTAAAAAAAATAATTAAAAGAATAAACAAAGATTCAAAAATAATAATATCAATTTTTTCTGGTAGAATGGGAGATGTCGGCAAGGATCCGATTCCAATTATTAAAGAAAGTGTACGCTTAACAAAAAGATTAAGAAATGTAAAAATACTTTGGGCTAGTACACGAGAACCTTACAATTATCTTCAAGCCAAAAATTGCGGATGTTCAATTATAACTATGCCTGCTGCAATAATTGAAAAAATATCGAAATTTGGAAAAACTTATCAAGAGCTGACGTTAGATACGGTAAAAAAATTTTTAAAAGACAGTAGAGACTCTAATTTTAAAATATAATATTAAATAAAGAATATATTTGTGTTAAAATAAATAAAATTTTAATTTAACTTTTTAAAGTATTTATCATATGAAAAAAGTTGCACTTATAACTGGCATTACGGGACAAGACGGATCTTACCTATCTGAATTATTATTAGCCAAAGGTTATGAAGTCCATGGAATTATAAGAAGAATAGCTTTAGAAGATGAAATTCGTAGGTTTTGGAGAATAAGAAAAATTTTAGGCGATATAACTTTACATCCTGGATCCATAGATAGTTATGCTCGTACATTCAATATTTTACAGAAAGTAAAGCCTGATGAAATATATCATTTGAGCGCCCAAAGTTATGTTGGTTACTCTTTTGAAGATGAATTTTCCACTTTAAACACGAATATTAATGGCACACATTATATGCTTTCTGCGGCAAAAGAGTTTGTAGATAAGAAGGTAAAATTTTATTTTGCGGCCTCATCAGAAATGTTTGGAAAAACTAAAGAAACTCCTCAAAATGAAAACACTGTCTTTCATCCAAGATCTTCGTACGGGATATCAAAAGTTACTGGTTATTATTTAACAAAAAATTATAGAGAAGCTTACAATCTACATGCATCAAATGGAATATTATTTAATCATGAATCGCCAAGGAGAGGATTTGAATTTGTAACCAGAAAAATTTCGTTGGCGGTTGCCAGAATAAAAAAAGGGTTGCAGAAAAAATTAAAATTAGGAAATATTAAATCAAAGAGGGATTGGGGTCATGCTAAGGATTATGTGGAGGCTATGTGGTTAATGTTACAACGGGACAATCCTGGAGATTATGTGATTGGAACTGGGGAGGGAAACTCAGTAGAAGATTTTGCTAAAAAAGCATTTAATCATGTTGGCTTGAATTATAAAGATCATATAATTATAGATAAAAATTTAGTTAGGCCATCTGAGGTCGATACTCTTTTAGCTGATTGCACTAAGGCTAAAAAAATTTTAAAATGGAAACCAAAAATATCTTTTGACGATTTAGTAACAAGTATGGTTGAACACGACTTAGAACAAATTGAAAAAAAGAATTATTTTTAGATTTTTCTTTATTTTTTTTATTTTATTTTTAATTCAATATATTTTTTCAAACCTTTTTCTAAACTATACTTTGGTCTCCAAATCATTAAATTTTTTTCATGGTTGCTCTTGTATGAAAAAACTGATGTAAAGTCGTCTAAGCGTCTTTTTTTTTTATCAAAAAAGATTTTTGATTTTGATTTTGTTATTTTAATAATCATTCTAGCCAAATCAATAATTTTAGTATCTCTTTTCGATACTAAAGTAATAATTTTATTTGTCGCTTTTTTTTCTAATGCAAACAGAGATCCATAACCTAAATCCTCAGCGTAAACATAATTACGTTTTTGCTGGCCATTTCCGTGAATAATTAAATCTAAATTTTTTAATGCACGCCTAACAAATATCGAAACAGCATCAACTTCCCGATTTCTAGGACCATAAGCTGTTGCGTATCTAAGAATAGTAAATTTTTGCCCATAAATTAACTTATAATTCTTTATTATTAATTCTGATGCAGTTTTGGAAGTAGTATACAAATTTCCAGCAGCACCATAAGAATAAATACTGCTCGCAAAAACAAATCTATCTATGTTTGCATTTCTTGCACCTTCAAGTAGAAAAGTTGTTCCTAAAATATTTGTTTTTATAGTTTTTAAAGGTATTTCCTTTACTTTCGTAATATCAGAAACAGCGGCTAAGTGAAAAATAATATTAATATTTTTTAATGCAGATCGAATTATCGATTTGTCCAAAATACTACCTTGAATAAATTTAACATCTTTCCTCTTTGGTTGGTTGAGATCTAAAATCGTTACTTTATATTTATTCTCCACCAAAGCATCAACAACATAACTGCCTATAAAGCCACTTCCTCCTGTTATTAGAACATTTTTTTTCACACTATTTAAGTTAATCTTTTTATAATTTTTTTGAGAGAATTAACAACATACCTGATTTCATATTTTTTCAAACCAGGATATAAAGGTAAACACAATTGTTCAGATGAAATTTTTTTTGCACTTTTAAAACTATAATCGCCTTTTTTAATTATTTTGCTTTTATGTTTCTTGAATACTGGCTGGGAATGACATAAATGATTATAAACTTCTCCCGGTAAAGATATCCCAAATTTTTCAGACATCATTTTTTTCACCTTGTCTCTAATATTTTTATTAACAAAAATTATATATTTATAGTATGAACTTTTAATATGAGATGGAATTTCAAGTAACCTCATATTAGAAGTATTTTTTAAAATTTTGTCATATATAGAAGCAATTTTGATTCTTTCGCTAACAATACTTTTTGCCTTTTTTAACTGCTGCACACCTAATAAACCCTGAATTTCGCTTAGGCGCCAATTAGACCCCAATTCGTTATGTATATTAAGCAATGGATTTTGTTTACCATGATCTCTTAAAATTAAAAATTTTTGGCAAAGTTTTTTATCATTAGTTGTGATCATTCCTCCTTCGCCAGTCGTAAGTACTTTGGTCGGATAAAAAGAAAAAGCTGCTGCTATTCCTAAATTGCCAGCATATTTGTTATTAATTTTAGATCCGTGCGCATGAGCAGCGTCTTCTAATATAAAAAGATTTTTTGAAATGCAAATTTGTTTAATTTTAGACCACTCGTTTGATATTACGCCACCTATATGCACTAATATTATTCCAACAGTGTTTTTGGTAATTTTTTTTTCAATTTCGCCTGCTTGAATTGACAATGTTTTTTCTGAAATGTCTGCAAATATCACTTTTGCTCCAGCATGTATTACCGCAAGAGGTGTTGCCATGAAAGTATTTGTAGGAACAATAATTGATTTACCTTCAACGTTTAACGCTCTTAGTGAAATTTCTAAGGCGCTAGTGCCACTGTTCACTGCGACTGCATATTTTGTTCCAACATATTTAGCAAAAAGTTTTTCAAATTGAAAAACTTTTTTTGACATTGTGAGATGTCCAGAATTTAATATTTCATTAATTCCTTTAGAAATATATCCTTTTTCATTTTTTGAATAATTTAATCGAAGAATAGGAATTTTTTTTTTTCTCATTTAATTCTTAATCTCTAAGCTCTTAAATATATCCAAGTCCTTTTTTGTTTACGTTGTTAAGTTCGCTAAGAGATAAGTATTCTTCTAGCATTTTTGTAGAAATTTTATCATTTACCATAGGTTTAGGAGATTGATGAAAAAAATATTCCCATGGTTGTTTGTCAAGAGCATAACCATTTGCTATTAATTGTTTATATAATTCTGTTCCATAGTAGGGAGCCAAAACGGATAATGAATAGTAATCCGCTTCTATTTCTTTAGCAAAATCTATTGTTTGTCTTACGTCAGCATCTGTTTCGCCTGGAAACCCTGCCATAAAGTATGCGGAGAACGGAACTCCCGCCTTTTTTAGCATTTCGGCACCTTTGAGCATTTCTTTTTTAGTTTCTAGTTTTTGTATTTGTTTTAAAATTCGGTCGCTACCTGACTCAAAACCAATTTTAACTCTCTCACAACCAGCTTCAGCCATTAATTCGCAAATTTCATCGTCTAAATGATCTGCTCTAGCTTCACATTTCCATTTCATTCCTAGATTTTGCTTTATCATCATTTTTAAAAGTTTTTTTACGCGTTTTTTATGTACGGTAAAAACATCATCTACAAAATAAACCAAAGTATTATCTGTAATTTTTAGTGATTCCTTTTTAGTTATGTTTGCAGAAGCGCTATAATCGTATTTTGTAGCATGCCAATAATTTTCCTTTAGGTGTCTCATTTCTTCAATTACAGATTCCGGGGAACGTAGACGAGTTGTTTTTCTATCCCAATGAAAAGGTGAAGCGCAATAAGTACATTTGTAGGGACATCCTCTTATAGTACAAATATAAGAGACATCTACATTTTTTTTTTCAGATTCAGGTATTCCCCAAAATTGATCTCTTTCTGGTAGAGGGAGGTTATCAATATCTTTAATTATTGGTGCTATTCCGGTATCAATCAAACCATTTTTTCCTCTAGATATTACTCCAGGAATTTTTCCTGGATCTTTGTTTTCAACCAGTGCAAAAGTAGCTTCTTCACCCTCTCTCTGAATGCTATAATCTACAGAGGTTAATGTTTTAAGTAAATTTTTGTCCAGAGTGGCATGTACACCTCCTACAAATTGTTTAATATTTGGATTAGCAGAATGAATTTTATCCGAAATAATTTTTATAGCACTTATATTTGCCGTGTATGAAGTATAGCCAACCCATTCTGGGTTAAAAGCTAGAATTTTATCTTTTACTTCGTGCCATAAAGCATGATTAGTATCTTTAAAATAGCCTTTATAGCTATCAAAATTGTGAAAAAGTTTTTTAACTTTTATATAATTGTTATCACTTAAATAGTCCGCATTATAAAGTCGAGCATCATGACCTCGTTTATTTAAGTAAGAAGCTATATATGCAATACCCAAAGAATTTGCGTTGTAATGAGAACCAAGCAATCTATAAAACGGAGGATTTACTAATAATACCTTTCTCATAAGATAATAATATTATTTTTTAATGTATTAAGCGAATCCTAAAATTTTTTTATGTTTGTTGTCTGTTTACTCACGATTTGTCTTTTTTTATGACTTAATATAATAGATGCAATTAATATTATATAGGTAGCATTATTTGTAGTGAAAATACTGCCACTACTCCTAAATGGAAAAGCTTCTAAAATTAAACTTATTGTAGCTGCCAATAAAATAAAATTTTCTATATTATTTCCTTTGAAAAACTTAAAATTTTTTAAAATAAAAACAACAAATAATGATGCAATCATTAATGTAACAAAAAGTCCCACAATTCCTGTTTCGGTCAAAATTTCAAAATAATAGTTGTGCGGATGATTTGAGCATAAACGGTTTTTTTTAGATTTCAAGAATGCATGCACCCATAAATTGTATTCGTAAATGTCACTCTCATCTAACAAATCCCTATCTTGTAACTTTCCACAATCTATTCTAAAGGATTTGATTCCATTTCCAAATATCTTATTTTTCTTCCAAGTATCTAACGCTGTTAAGAGCAATCTTGCGCGGTATGTTCTATCATTCAAAAAGCTTAGTTTTTTACGATGCAATGATGATTGCTGATCTTTTTCCGTTACCATCGTAGAACTCCCCTGCGTTTCATAGTTTTTCTCTGAATCATTTTCTGATAAAGGCTCTAAAACAAATATACCAACCATACCTTGAATATTATCATACATTGATTGATAGCTACCTTTCATCGTTTCGTCAGATGAAAGTATAAATTTGAAAAGTATGAAAAGGCATATTAAACTTACTGGTATTATTTTTCTTAATTTATTATTGAATAAAAAAACCAACAATAATCCAAATAAAAATAAAATTAATGGCATTCTGTTTCCGGAAAGCATGATGCTTATACCTAAAATACATATTATAATCGTAGTTAATATAAATCTAAGATAGTTTTTGTTTTTTAATATAAGGGTTACAAAAAGTATTGAAAAAAAAGAAAAATTTTGTATGAAGCCACCCGCAATTAATTCATCACCAAAAAATCCAGAATTATGATGACCATGACTTATTAAACCTATTATATTAACACCAAAAATATATTGATAAAGTACATCTAAAGATACTATGAGCGATGAAAAAACAGCTGAAATAAAAAAATATTTTAAATTTAAAATACCAAGTTCATTTAAAAAATAAATTATTATTAGCATTAAAAAAAATCTAAAAAACATTACAGATTTTATTAGTCTAACTAAATGAATATATTCATAACCTTCAAAATATAAAGATTTTATAAAACTTAAACTTGTTGAAAAGAAAATTACAAAAAATAATAAAAAAATAATCTTTATAGGAAGATTAAATTTAGTTGTTAAAATTTTTGATCTTAAATGAAAAATCCCTAAGACACAAAATAATACAAGATTAATGTTAGTAATAAGATTTCCTAAAACAAAACTTATTGGAAAAAAAGCTAAAACAAGATTTATTAATAAAATAGAATCAATAGAAAAATTTTTTTTATTTAAATTTGTAACACTTTTTAACATTTAGAAGTTTTAAAAATAAAATACAAATTCACTTATTATTTTTTTACTTTATTTTTTTCTCATTTCTGTTCTAATTTTAGTAGCCGATATTTTTTGAATAGATTCAGGTAAAACAATTTCTTCAATTTTATATCCAACACCTCTGCTATTTTGTATCTATTTTTATATTTTGTTTCTAGTCTTTTAGAAATCTTAGACTTAATGTATTCAAAATCAAAAGGATTATCATCAACGCCTTGGACATCTCGTACTAGAATACAAACTTGACCAGTTTTCTTTAAAATTTCCTCAAAAAGAGCATAATGACCATCATGAAAAGGCTGCCACCTTCCAAGCATCTGGGCAGTAGGTTTTTTATTATCCCATTTATATCCAATAATTTGATCTGCAATCTGTATTGCCCACAATTCAGCATTTTTTGAAGTTACATGAAAATCATAATTTTCAGGTTTAACAAACATTTGATTCGTATCATCAAATTTACCTTTTTCAATTGTGTCTACCCAAATAACAACGTCAGGACTAAATAATTCTCTTGCTTCTGGAGTTGGACAAATAAAATCCGCAACGACATAAAGACCTTCCTGTTCATATTTTTCAGCAAAATCAGCCATACGTTTTGCTTGTCTTTTTCTTGCTTCTTCAGAAAAATCCCAGTCATTAGCTGCTTTCCTCACTTCATTAGCATTTAACCACTTGGCTTTTATCAAAGGCACCAACTTAGATGCAAGCGTTGTTTTGCCAGCTCCAGGTAATCCCATAATTAAAATTTTTTTGAATTTTTTCATAAAGCTAATATAAATCTTTTTATGTCATTAATTCTTATGTTAAATAATGTCAATAATTCTTTATTTTTCTTAGCAGGAACTTAGGTAACAACAATGCCAATATTAATTTTATTTTATTAAAACAAAAAGGATATTTTGCTACCATTAAAAAATTTTTTGCAAATCTATTTTCCATAATTGATTGCATTGTTTCAAGATAATAGGCATTTAGCAGCACCTTATTGAAATTATTTTGTGATGAAATAAGCTGATTGTTTTTCATTAGTTTAAACCAGGTTTTTAGTTCATGAATTTCTTTTTCTCTATGTAATAAGGACAGATTTTTATCATGTATCCTTGCAAAAGCCACTGCTGATTGTACACATTGTACTTTCCATTTAGCAGCAAGACGTATATTGATATCGAAATCTCCAATTATATGAAAATCATCATTAAAACAATATTCTAAACTTTCCAAAGATTTTTTTCGAACAACGTAAGTTGGAGAGCCTATTACGTAATCATTTAGCAATTCATTTAATATCTTGCCTATTGGCAAATTTTCCTTTTTATAAATTTTTTTTTTATTTGTTTTTTCAAAAAACAGCCATGCATTTCCATAAACTAAACCCACTTCAGGATCATCAAATAGTGGAATTTGTTTTTCTAGTTTTTCGGGTAACCACCAATCATCTACATCCAAAAAGGCTATAAACTCTCCATTTGCTTTTTTAAGAGCATAATTTCTGGCTTTATAAAGAATTTCTATATGTGAGGCAGCTAGATAATATTTTAAACGACCATCTTTATAATCTTTAAAAATTTTTGCACTTTTGTCATTTGATTGATTATCCCAAAAAATTATTTCCCAATTTTTATATGTTTGTGAAATTACACTATCAATGGCATCTCTAAGATACTTTTCTCCATTAAAACAGTTCATTATGACACTGACTAAAGGCTGATTATTATGTCGCCCGCTCATTATAAATTTAAATTCTAAATTTGCTTTTGAATATTTTTTCTAACAATTTTTTGTCCCTCATAGTATCCATGCATTGCCAAAATCCATGATGTTTATAAGCATAAAGTTGTTTTCTTTTACTTATATTTTGCAAGGGTTCACGTTCTAAATATGTACGGTCATCATTAATAAATTTAAAAATTTCTGGCTCAAATATAAAAAAACCACCATTAATCCAGCCTTCATCAAGCGTGGACTTCTCTTTAAAGTATGTAACTTGATTTCCACTAATTTTAATTGCACCAAACCTTGCTGGGGGTCTTGCAGAAGTTAAAGTTGATATTTTTTTGTGTTTTTTGTGAAATTTTAACAATTTTTTTAAATTTACATTACTCAAACCGTCGCCATAGGTAAGCATAAATGTCTCATTTTTTAGATATCTTTCTAGTCTTTTAAGTCTTCCTCCCGTCATAGTATTTTTACCAGTATCAACAACTTTAACTTTCCAACCTGGAGTTTTTTTCTTTTTGAAGAAATTAATTATGATATTTTTTTTATAACCGGCTGCCACAATAAAATCTTTGACACCATAATTAGAGTAATGTTTCATAATATGATACAATATGGAATGTTCTTTGTTAGCTCTGAAATTCTTGTACCTCTACCACCGGCAAGTATTACACATTTCATATTTTTTTTTTAAGAATGCCTCTTATATAACAATTGTCTCCCGTGTTACTAGCAAACCAATTGGCTCTTTCTTCGTTTTTTACATCTCTTTTTTCTAAAAAATTTCTTCTTAAATTAATTAAAGAATTAGGAACAATTTTTTTAAGCATTTGTTTTATTTTAGCACTAGAAAATTTTGACTTATTCAATTCTTCATAGAGATTTTGAGACTCTCTTTGATATTTGTGATCATCATCAAATGAATATGATGAATAGGAGAAATTGACGAATTCCATGTTGTGCATTTTTGCAATTTTGTGCATGCTTTTACTTGTAAAAAATAACAAATGTGGAGAGTCATACGGTCTACCTTGAAAATATTCTTTTGGACAGTTTGGGACTTCAAAAAAAAGAAATCCGTTTGGATTCAATATATCGTTAAATTTAGAAAAAATATCTATATTAGTTAAATGTTCTAATGAGTGAGTGGTGACTATTAGGTCAAATTTGGTATTTATATCTTTAAAATTTTCGAAGTTTATATAACCTCTTTCTTTTAATATCTTTTTGCAGTTATCATCATTCTCAGTACAAAAGAGCTTTAAATCAGAAAATTTTTTCTTTAACAGAAAACCTAAGTCCCCATAACCACCACCAAAATCATACAAATTTTCAATTTTTGATAAATTAATCAACGTCGTTAGATAAAGTAGATAATTTAAATTTTTGTCCTCTAAATGATACCTCTTTAGGTCCTCATAATTTTCGGTCATCCAGTATGGAGGTCTACCAACTGCACGATAAACATTTTTGTAAAAATAATTTAGTTTATCTTCACTTGGCA
>JYMV01031935.1_pt1 | contig 16082 bp, 13 predicted proteins | sample 338911 | NCBI WGS metagenome assembly JYMV01 (sample SAMN03354496, study PRJNA234377) | hydrothermal vent metagenome | biome: Deep sea; feature: Hydrothermal plumes at the Eastern Lau Spreading Center, Western Pacific Ocean; material: Seawater | place: Tonga | collected 2009 | depth 2000 m m
GCGGCTGTCCAGGACGGCCCGGAGAAATAGCTCCTCCCACACCTGCTGCTGCGCGAGAAGCAAGGTTTTGTTCTGCAATATTATGAACGCCAGCTTTAGAAGTAGTCCCTTGTGGACCTACGTCAACTCTTCTCGCTTGCTTGGCCGGTTGCTCACCTACGTTAGTAGGAATTGTACACTTCATTAAGAAAGATGCTACTTCAGCATTTACCTTTTGAATCATCTTCTTAAAAAGCTCGTAAGACTCAAACTTGTATATCAGGAGAGGATCTTTCTGTTCGTGTCTGGCGTGTTGAACGTTTGTTCTAAGATCGTCCATCGAGCGAAGGTGCTCCTTCCAGTGTTGATCTATAACAACGAGGACTACTTGCTTTTCCAGAGATTTCATAACACTCGTCGCTTCGGAGGCTACGCTTTCATCAATATTCGCACTTACCTGAATAGTCTTACGTCCATCCGTAAACGGAACGAGAATGTTTTCGAAATCGTTTGCATCATCTTCTTGCACTCGTTGTATTACTGGGTGAGCTCTACGAGCGAGGTCTTCAATTTTAGCGCGGTAATGTGATTCAGCTTTTGCATAACACTCATATACCAAATCATCGGTCAGCGTTACCTCGTACTCTTCCTGAGAAACTGGCGCCTCCATTCCTAAGTTCGAAAGCATCGCGAGTCTAAACCCTTCGTAATTCTTAAACTCGTGAGTTGAATCTATGTTCGCCTCGACAAGCTCGAAGAACATGTTCGCGATATCAGTCCTGATACGATCTCCGTAAAGAGCGTTTCTACGAAGCTTATAAATGACCTCACGTTGAGCGTTCATTACATCGTCATACTCTAGAAGTCTTTTACGAATACCGAAGTTGTTTTCCTGGATGACCTCTCCATCTTGGTGTCCCATTCTATCCATCATCTTCGCAACTCTGTCTGAGCCGAAAAGACGCATCAAATCGTCCTCGAGTGACGCATAGAACTGCGAAGACCCCGGATCTCCTTGACGACCCGCACGACCTCGAAGCTGTCTATCTACACGACGGGAATCGTGACGCTCAGTACCGACAATCGCCAGTCCACCAGAAGCTTTCACTTCTTCCGTAAGTTTAATATCCGTTCCACGACCCGCCATGTTTGTAGCGATTGTAATCGTTCCCGCTTGTCCCGCACGAGTTACAACCTCCGCCTCCTGTTGATGTCGTTTCGCGTTTAGAACCTGGTGGCCTAGCCCTCTCATATCGAGCATTCTAGACAACAATTCCGACACCTCAACAGTTGTTGTTCCCACAAGCACAGGACGTCCCGCTTTACTCAATGCCGCCACGTGTTCGATGACTGCGTTGTACTTCTCACGCTTCGTCTTGTACACGAGGTCCTCCTTGTCATCCCTCGCTATCGGCCGATTTGTAGGTATGACTTTTACGTCTAATTTGTATATATCCCAAAACTCACCCGCCTCCGTCTCCGCCGTTCCGGTCATCCCCGCAAGTTTATGGTACTTTCTGAAGAAGTTCTGCAGAGTTACCGTAGCATAGGTCTGAGTGGCGGCTTCGATTTTTACGTTTTCTTTCGCCTCGATCGCTTGGTGTAGTCCATCTGAGTAACGACGACCATCCATAATACGACCCGTCTGTTCATCAACGATTTTCACCTTGTTCTCCATGATAACGTACTCGATATCTTTCTCAAATAAAGTGTACGCCTTTAGAAGCTGATTCATAGAATGAATACGCGCAGATTTTACTCCGTAATCCTGCATTACTTCTTGCTTTCGAGCAAGCTTATCATCATCTGAAGCATCCGAGTTATCTACGGATACTAGCTCAGTCGCAATGTCCGGCATAGTAAAGAACGCATCATCATCCATTCCCTGAGTTAGAAATAATATCCCCTTCTCAGATAGCTCGATTTGGTTTTGCTTCTCATCGATTACGAAGAAAAGCTCCGCGTCTGCCTTGTGCATCTCGCGTTGGTTATCCGCAAGATAAATCGCCTCAACTTTCAGTAGAAGTTGGCGCATTCCTTCATTGCTGAGGAACTTAATAATCGGTTTCGATTTCGGAAGTCCACGGAACGCTCTATAAAGTGCAAGACCCGCAGTTTCTTTATCGCTCTTCGACAGATCGTCCGTCAAAAGCTTCTTCGCCTCGCTCAAAAATCCTTGGACCGCCTTCTGCTGAACTTGAATGAGTTTAACGACCATGGGTTTTAGAGATTCAAACTCCTGCTCATCACCCTTCGGCGTAGGCCCACTAATAATAAGCGGGGTTCTCGCCTCGTCAATGAGTACGGAATCGACCTCATCCACAATTGCATAATGATGACGGCGTTGAACGAGCATATTTGGCTTTTGGGCCATATTATCTCTCAAATAATCAAAACCAAACTCGTTATTCGTTCCAAACGTGACATCACACTTGTAAGCCTCACGACGAGCCTCGCTATTAGGCTGATGCCTATCGATACAATCAACTGTCAAACCATGGAATTCGTAAATCGGCCCCATCCACTCCGAGTCCCTTCGAGCGAGATAATCATTCACGGTTACAAGGTGAACCCCACGTCCCGTAAGAGCATTAAGGAATACTGGCAATGTCGCAACAAGTGTTTTTCCCTCACCTGTATGCATTTCCGCAACACTTCCTCTATGTAGAGCGACACCACCCACGAGCTGAACGTCGTAGTGAACCATATTCCAAGCGACATCAGACCCAGCAGCATCCCACGTTTTTTTCCAATATGCCTTATCACCTTGTATGGTCACCATATCACGGGTCGCCGCAATATCCTTGTCATATTCTAAGGCTGTAACTTCAATATCCTCCTCTGCAGAAAAACGTTTCGCTGTTTCCTTCATTACCGCAAAAGCTTCCGGAAGAAGTTCGTCGAGAATTACTTCTAATTCTTCATTTATTTTCTCCTCAAGCGTATCAATTTGATTAAATACCGCTTCTTTTGCGTCAAGATCGGACTCTGGCATAGATGCCGATTTTAATTTCAGGCCATCAATTTCACCCTGTAAATCGGAAATGTGATCATTAATTCTATCGCGGAGATTCGTCGATTTTGCTCTGAGTTCATCTGCGCTTATCGATAGAAGTGCCTCCCCTGCCTTCAAAATTTCATCAACAACTGGCTGAATTTCCTTCAGGTCGCTGGACGATTTGTCTCCAAGAAATATTTTTAGAAGCCCTTTAAGCATGATGCAAAAGTACGTTACGACAGCCCCTTATAGACCTAGTAATTGCCATCAGTTTTCATTCGGAAAAAATCGTGCCAAAAAAACAGTGCTTTTTCGAGTTATTGCCATAAACCACACATAGTACACACACCCTTATGCTCTGTATTTCAGGATATTACACCCCTCTATTAACAATAGTGTTAAAAACTCATCCCAAATGTGAACTAAATAGGGTTGCACATATGGGGGTCTAGAACGTTTCTTTGAGATGTTAATTGAAGCCACCTTTTTTGGCTTCTAAGACACCCTAAACCGTATTCGATACCGCCTTAAAAGTCAAAAGACATGGAAAAACCCTCCCCTAAAATGAACGAGACAGAGAATGATATGGAGTTGATTGACTTGGCTCAACAAACATCTATTGAAGAGGTTCTCCCAGAAAACACCTCTATAGAAGAACCTATTTTAAAAGAAAATCCTAATCGATTTGTCTTGTTTCCTATCGAGCACGATGATATCTGGGCTGAATACAAAAAGCAGGAAGCTAGCATCTGGACGGCCGAGGAAATCGATCTTTCGTCTGACCTTGTTGACTGGAATGATAAACTGAACGACGATGAGCGTTTCTTTATCAAGAATGTCCTTGCTTTTTTCGCGGCATCTGACGGTATTGTAAATGAAAATCTCGCTGAAAACTTCGTGAAAGAAGTGCAATACACGGAAGCGAAGTTCTTCTACGGTTTCCAAATTATGATGGAGAACATCCACTCAGAGACCTACTCTCTTCTTATCGACACTTACATCCAAGACAAGCAAGAAAAGGCTCACCTTTTCAACGCTATCGAAACTCTTCCTTTCGTAAAAACGAAAGCTGACTGGGCTTTGAGATGGATCGATGGTGGAAGTTTTGCGGAAAGACTAGTAGCATTTGCCGCAGTTGAGGGCATTTTCTTTAGCGGAAGTTTCTGCTCAATCTTTTGGTTAAAGAAGCGTGGGCTTATGCCAGGACTTACATTCTCAAACGAGCTTATTTCTCGTGACGAGGGAATGCACTGTGACTTCGCCTGCCTACTATACAACGATCACTTAGTAAATAAACTTCCTAAGAAGGTTGTAGAAAAGATCATTACCGATGCAGTTGAAATGGAGAAGGTCTTTGTTACTGAAGCCCTCCCTGTTCGCTTAATCGGAATGAACGCTGATTTGATGCAACAATACATAGAGTTCGTTGCTGATAGATTACTCGTAGAACTCGGAAACGAAAAGGTTTACAACGCTACGAACCCATTTGACTTTATGGATATGATTTCACTACAAGGGAAAACTAACTTCTTCGAGAAAAGAGTTGGTGAATACCAAAAAGCTGGTGTCATGAATCACGGTTCTGAAGACAACAAAAGCTTCAGCATCGACGCCGACTTCTAAGTGAATATTATATTGCCCTACCTGAACCAACCCCAAGACATTTGCCATGTACGTAGTTAAACGCGACGGAAAACGTGAGCTTGTTCAATTCGACAAGATTACAGCTCGTATTAAAAAACTTTGTTATAGTCTCCACGAGTCTGTAGATCCTCAACGCGTTGCTATGCGCGTTATCGAGGGTGTTTACGACGGTGTGACGACAACTGAACTCGATAATCTAGCAGCCGAAGTCGCTGCTACGAACGCGGTAACTCACCCCGATTACGCTAGTCTAGCTAGTAGAATCGCGGTCAGCAATCTGCATAAATCGACTAAGAAGTCGTTCGCATATACTATGAATGAACTTCATAACTATGTGGATCCCGTTACTGGCGATCCCGCTAGTTTAATCGCGGAGGACGTACATGAAATCATCCAAACTAATGCCGAGTTTTTAGACTCTCAAATTATTTACGATAGAGATTTCAGCTACGACTATTTCGGGTTTAAGACATTAGAACGTTCGTACTTATTAAAAATGAACGGGGAGATTGCTGAGCGCCCACAACATATGTTGATGCGTGTTTCTGTAGGGATTCACAAAGATGATTTGGACTCCGTCGTGGGTACTTACAATATGCTCAGCGAAGGTTGGTTCACTCATGCGACTCCTACCCTCTTTAATTCTGGTACGCCTAAGCCTCAGATGTCTTCATGCTTCCTTCTCACAATGAAAGAGGATAGCATTTCTGGTATTTACGACACCTTGAAGCAATGTGCTAAGATTTCACAGAGCGCTGGCGGTATCGGTCTAGCTATGCACAACATCCGTGCGAAAGGATCATATATCAAAGGAACTAACGGTACTTCTAACGGCATCGTTCCAATGTTACGTGTATTCAATGACACTGCGCGTTATGTAGACCAAGGTGGTGGTCGTCGTAAAGGTTCATTTGCGATGTACATCGAGCCATGGCACGCAGACGTTTTTGACTTTTTAGAGATGCGTAAGAACCACGGAAAAGAGGAGCAGCGTGCGCGCGACCTCTTTTATGCTCTGTGGATTCCCGATCTCTTCATGAAGAGAGTCGAGGAAAATGGGGATTGGACTCTGATGTGTCCTAACGAATGTCCTGGACTTCCTGAAACTCATAGTGCCGAGTTCGAGGCTCTTTACATCAAGTATGAAAAGGAGGGTAAGGGTCGTAAGACTATCAAGGCCCAGGATCTTTGGTTTAAAATATTGGACAGCCAGGTGGAAACAGGCACTCCTTACATGCTTTTTAAGGATGCGGCTAATGCCAAATCAAACCAAAAGAACCTCGGCACAATCCGTTCATCGAACCTTTGTACAGAGATTATCGAGTACACTGCTCCTGACGAAATTGCCGTTTGCAACCTCGCTTCAGTCGCTCTTCCGAAGTTCGTTAAGTCGGATGGGACATTCGATCACGATAAACTATTTGAGATTACGTATCAGGTGACGAAGAATCTGAACTGTATTATCGATAGAAACTACTACCCAGTAATTGAGGCACGTAATTCGAATATGCGCCACCGTCCTATCGGGATAGGAATTCAAGGACTTGCAGACGTATTTATTTTAATGCGTCACGCCTTTGATTCTGACGAAGCAAAAAAGATAAACAAGGATATTTTTGAAACTCTTTACTACGCGGCTTGTACAGCTTCTAAGGATTTAGCGAAAGAAGAAGGTCCATATGAAACGTTTAAGGGTTCACCGGCTTCACAGGGTATTCTCCAGTTTGATATGTGGAACGTAACTCCATCAGATAGATGGGAGTGGGCTGTGCTTAAAGAGGAAATTCAAAAGCACGGAATGCGTAACTCATTGCTTATCGCTCCGATGCCTACGGCTTCAACAGCGCAAATATTAGGGAACAACGAGTGCTTCGAGCCATACACATCTAATATCTACACACGTCGAGTTCTTTCCGGAGAGTTTATCGTTGTAAACAAGCACTTACTGCGCGACTTAGTGAAGTTAGGGCTTTGGGATACGGATATGAAGAATCGTCTTATTGCTGCTAATGGTTCAGTCCAAAACATCAATGAGATTCCTGACAATATCAAGCTACTTTATCGTACCGCTTGGGAGATTTCTCAACGTTCGATTTTAGATATGGCTGCTGATCGTGGGGCATACATTTGCCAATCGCAATCGCTCAACATCTTTATGGAGAACGTTACAAATTCTAAGCTTACGTCAATGCACTTCCACGCTTGGAAGAGCGGACTTAAGACAGGAATGTATTACCTCCGTACGAAAGCAGCAGCTGACGCTATCAAGTTCACTATCGATAAAAAGTACAAGACTGCAAAAGACAGCGGGAAAGCTCCTGCGCTAACTCCAGAGGAAGAAGTAGAAATGTGCAGTATCGAAAACGGTGACGATTGCGATATGTGCGGAAGCTAATTCCGAGAAAAACTTTAGATTTATTTTAGACCTTCGATGCTAACAAAGCTCGGAGGTCTAATAGTATTAGGCCGAATCCGAGTACGATATGTATCGGTTGAGCGAATGCCGGGAAGCCGAACTTGGAGAAAAGTACGCCTGTTAGGGTTTGGGCTAAAAGGATGGCGATAGCGAGCTTCGCATAAAGCGCAAAACGAGGCATTTTCAACATAGGAATTGCCCACAACGCGTGAATCGCGATGAGGAGCCAAACGCCAGACCGATGGACTATCCACCAGTCGGGTAGGCTTGAAATAATGTTCGGGCGGGCGATTCCGGCCTCTAGCGCCAAATCGACGGCCTCGCGAACTTGAGTTCCTTGGACTAGTTGAATGAACGATAGGACTAGAGAGGCGATAATCCAAGCTCGTAACGATTTTTTGATTTGGACTTTGCGGCCGTCAAAATATTGGATTAGGCCGACAAGGAAAAGTAAAATCGCAAGCGCACTTACAGCGTGAATCGTAATGGAATACGGAATTAGGTTTCCGTCTATGACGAGTTTTCCGAGCCACGAAACAAATAGCACAGAGCCGAGAGTTGCCGAGGCAAGAACTATTGGAGTACGTTTTCTAGAGCGAATCGACAGAATGAAAAGCAATAAAATAGGGATTCCCGAAAGAGCTCCCGAAAGTCTATTGACGTACTCCGTCCAAGTATGAGCGGCGTTAAATTCCGCGTAATCATGCCTAGTGTAAGGCGCCCAATTTTGGGTATTAAAACCTCCTTCAATCGAAAAATGATCCTGAGTTGCATACCATAAAGTGTCGCGTTCGATAACCATGCGACCTTCGGAATATTCGGTTTCAGGCGCCCATCTGATTTGGTCTTCAGAAGTGGGAGGAATTAAAAGGCCAAAACATTTAGGCCAATCCGGGCAGCCCATCCCCGCTCCTGTCATGCGTACCACGGATCCCGCGAGAACGACTACGTAAACAAGTACGAAGGCAATATTAGTTACTCTTTTCACTCCGCTAAGGTAGAAGAGGCTGGGGCGTAATTTGTGACCTCAACTGTTCTAACTCCATAAAGTTTTCCGTCTGCTATTTCAGTAACGGCAGAAGAAAGTGAAAGAGCATCTTTTGTTTTCGGGTCGAATTCTACGATTGCAAAATTAGATTTGCGACCTTTTTCAAAGTCGATTGTCACATTAGAAACGCCCTCTTGTTCGAGAAGTTCCTTTTTCACCTTCGCCACACATCCTACTTCACACATCATCCCGTCAATCTCCAATTTCGCAACAGTCTTTTCCGTTGCACCCACTTGGTTCACTTCCGTAAATGTGATATCACCTGCATAGGGAGGCTCACCACAGCTTGTAGCGAAAAAAGTAAACACAACAATAAGCGCTGTTATAATTGTTGGCGTCGGGAGTTTTTTAATCATAAGCCAAAGGTAAGGGGAGAAGGAGACTTACATTTGCCAAACTGTGCAAAAGGACGTGTAAAAGGACATGGAAAAGGAAAAATCAAGATTAGTTGTCTGGGGTACTTTAGTTCTGCTCGCATTCGTGTGGGGGAGTTCGTTCATCTTAATGAAAGTCTCACTCTTCGACTCTAGTAGAGAGGTGGTTTATTCTGCGTTAGAGGTTGCAGCGCTGAGGATTACGATCGCGGGAGTGGTCTTATTGCCAGTATCGATTCGACATCTAAAAAGGATAAAACGATCTCAGTGGTTGCCTCTTCTCGCAATTGGAACGTTAGGAAATATGTTGCCAGCTTATTTATTCTCTTCAGCTGTAACAGAAATTCCATCTGCCATAGCTGGGATGCTGAATGCGCTCACTCCTCTATTTACTATGATAGTAGCGGCACTCGTTTTTCATACGGTCGTGAGTAAAAGGCAATTTTCTGGATTAGTGATAGGATTTATGGGTGCGTTGCTACTCGCAATAGGTGGAGGTGGGCTCTCAAATGTAAACGTTGATATTGAATGGTGGGCTTGTGGCAGAGTCGCTTTAGCCACACTCCTTTATGGTATTAGTGTAAACATTTTGAAGAACAAACTTCAGGATGTTTCTTCCACCGCAATCGCTGCAATCGCACTCCTTTTAGTAACTCCTCCAGCAATATTTGTAGTGGTGACCTCAGATGTAGGATCTACTTTTGTAAATAACGATCACGGCGTAACAGGAATGGTCGCTGTAGCAGTGCTTGCAGCAATTGGAACCGCGGGCGCGCTTATCATATTTAATAATCTAATTAAATGGACGGATGCTCTTACAGCAAGTTCCGTTACGTATATACTACCCCTATTTGCAGCAATGTGGGGATGGTTAGATGGAGAGGTACTAACTGTGATACATTTTGCAGGTGGAGCTATTATTTTATTTGGTGTAGCATTAGTAAATGGAGTGGGTAAATCGGTGAAAAGTTAGAAAGATCACTCTAAGGTCTGAAAAGTTGGGCATTACAACTCTAAGCCCTATCTTTGCGCCCCCCTTAGATATAAATCTTTAGGGTAAATTATATTTTCATGTATGCAATCGTAGAGATAGCAGGGCACCAGTATAAGGTAGAAAAAGACCAACAGGTTTTCGTAAACCGCTTGAACGCTGAGGAAGGAGCTAAGATCAAATTCGATCGAGTTCTTTTAACAGACAAAGCAGGAGACGTAACAGTTGGCGCCCCAGCTATAGACGGCTTAGCCGTTCATGCCACCATTGAGAGGCATTTAAAAGGAGATAAGGTTCTTATCTTTAAGAAGAAACGTCGTAAAGGATACCAAAAGCTTAACGGCTTTCGTCCTTACCTAACTGAGATCCGTATCACGGATATCAAGAAGGCGGCTGCTAAGAAAAAAGCAGCTCCAGCTGCAGAAGCTAAGACGACAGCTAAGACAACAGCTAAAACTAAGAAAGAAGCGTAATCGACGAAGCTTAGCAGCTTAGTTGAAAATCTAATATATCATGGCGCATAAAAAAGGTGTAGGTAGTTCGAAGAACGGACGTGAGTCACAGTCGAAAAGGCTTGGCGTAAAAATCTTCGGTGGTCAATTTTGTATCTCTGGCAACATTCTAGTTCGTCAGCGTGGTACTGTTCACCATCCTGGTACTAATGTAGGCATCGGCAAGGATCACACCTTGTACGCACTTACTGACGGAATCGTTGAATTCCGCAAGAAACGTAATAATCGCTCGTTTGTTTCCGTAGTCCCTGCGGGAGGCGAAGCGTGATAGGAATTTATTCCTCAATCTCTTTAAGGACTCCCGTCCCCTTCGGGGCGGGAGTTTTTGTTTATTTACTAGTTTTTGTTTTGGTCGGAAATGCCCGAAATTACCACCCTATAGATTATGCTTACACTAACCTACTTACGTGAAAGACGCGATAGCGTTATCTCTTCTCTTGCAAAACGTGGCCTAGACGTCACTGAAAGCGTAGATCGCATCCTAGAATTAGATGCGTCGAGAAGAGGGATTCAAAAGGATCTTGACGATACACTTGCTGAAAGCAATGTACTTAGTCGCAAGATAGGAGAGCTTATGCGCGAAGGGAAACGTGAAGAAGCAGAAGGAGTTAAGTCGGCTACTTCTGGATTGAAAGAAAAAACCGGGACGTTAAGAGATAAGATGTCTTCTCTTGAAAATGAGGTGCACGAACTTTTATCTCATTTACCGAATACCCCGTCCGATATGGTGGTGGCTGGAAAATCGGCGGAGGATAACGAAGAAGTAGGAAGTTGGGGAGAGAAGCCCGATTTAGGCGATCATAACAAGCCCCATTGGGATATTGCGAAGGAGAAAGACTTGATCGATTTCGAGTTGGGGTCTAAAGTTACTGGAGCAGGATTCCCATTCTACAAAGGGAAGGGAGCGAAACTACAACGTGGGCTTATAAGATTCTTCCTGGATTATGCTGATGACGCCGGGTATACCGAGTACATCCCGCCGCTCATGATTAATGCGGAAAGCGGGTTTGGTACTGGGCAATTACCGGATAAAGAGGGGCAGATGTACCACATGCCTGTGGATGATTTATACATGATTCCGACGGCTGAAGTTCCGCTAACGAATATCTATCGCGATACGATGGTGAACGCTTCGGATTTTCCGATTAAGCTATGTGGTTACACTCCTTGTTTCCGTCGCGAGGCGGGGAGTTATGGTAAAGATGTGCGTGGATTGAATCGTTTACACCAGTTCGATAAGGTTGAGATAGTCCAAATCCAGCATCCCGATAAATCAGCCGAAACTCTCGACTCTATGGTAGATCACGTGAAGGGTTTGCTCGAGGCGCTTGAGTTACCATATCGAATTTTACGACTTTGTGCTGGGGATATGGGGTTCACTGCAGCAATGACTTACGATTTTGAGGTTTGGAGTGCCGCGCAGGAAAGATGGCTTGAAGTGAGTTCCGTTTCTAACTTCGAAACCTTCCAATCGAATAGACTTAAGTGCCGTTTTAAGGGGGCCGATGGGAAAAATCAGTTAGTGCACACATTAAACGGGTCAGCTTTAGCTCTTCCGAGAATCGTGGCTGCCCTGCTCGAAAATCACCAAGACGCTGATGGGGTAAAGATGCCTAAAGCGCTCGTGCCATACGTTGGGTTTGACCGCATCTAATTGTAATTTTTGATGAAAACACGTTTGCTCACAATTATCGCAGTCGGAATCAGTTTCTTTTTCTTGACGGCTTGTAATGAGAATAGAGACGTAGTAGAAATCAACCGCGCTCTTGATAGAGTAGCTTTAGTCCAAACCGCTGTATCCGCTTTTCCTCTAGATTCAATAGGTATTGTGAGGACTCGGCTAACTGAGGCCAAAGATGATATTAAATGGTTGGCTTTAGATAGCAACGTTGTGTTCGTTAAATCTGACGCAAAAGCAGTAGGGGACCTTGCGCTTGCGAGTAGGTATTTGAAGGACACTCCTGGTAGAATATCTGGATTAGTGAATGAAATCGGGCGTTGTAAAACACAACTTACAGGATTAAAAGAGCTAATCGAACTTTCTGCAACTCTCGATGCTAAAGGAGATACAATTGACGACGTATATTTAAAGAAAAACTTAGATATCGAAATTGAAGCCGTAAATAACCTCGAAAGCGCTCTATTTGAGACAAGTCGTCTAATTCGACTCGGATTAGAAACCGATTCTGCGAGTTGGGCTTCTATTGATAGTTTAATAACCGAAAAGAAGGGTTTGTGGGCTAGAGGAATTGCTGGGGAAGACAACGTTATTCGAACCCACGAAGAATGATGGCCTTTCGCATCCTCATATTATTACTTGTCGCAACTTTCGGAGGTGCGAACTGCATTTCTGCTCAGACAGATCTTGAACTCGCTGAATTTTATTACAACGAGGGGAGTTATGAGCAGGCAAGACTCTATTTGGTAGAGATCTATAAGAAGAATAAAACTAACGTTGTGTACCAAATGTATTATCAATCGCTCCTTGCGATGGATGAGTTTGAGGAAGCCGAAGATCTCGTCAAGAAGAGATTAAAAAGAACACATAAGAATAGCAAGTCTACAGCGTATGTCGATTTGGGGTCACTATATCTACACTTCGGGATGCCCGAATTGGCGCGAGAATCCTTCGATGAAGCACTAAATCTTCTACAACCGGGGAAAAGCCAAGCGATTCGACTTGCTAATGCCTTTATTAAACTCGATGAACTTGATATGGCGTATGACACATATCGAAAAGCTCAATCATTAGGGACTACAGATTTCCATTATCAGTTCGCCAATCTTCAAGGCATGAGAAGGGATTATGAGGGGATGGTCGAGAGTTTTCTTGAACTCTTGCATAAAACCCCGAGCTATCTCAGGACTGTACAAAATAGCCTTAACAGGAATCTTAGGTTGCATACCGAGCCAGGAAACGGCGAGATTGTTAGAGTAGAACTGCTTAAAGCAGTGAGAAATTATCCTGACGACGTGATTTTCCCAGAGATGTTGGTTTGGTATTTTACACAGGAAAAAGACTTCGCCTCAGCATTTATCCACGCAAGAGCTTTAGACCTTAGACTCAAAGAAATCGGAATTCGACTAATGGAATTAGGGAATACGTCAGCCGCGAACGACGATTTGGAAACGGCGAAAAAATGCTACGGCTACGTGGCATCGAAGGGAGAAGGGACGCCTTATTTCTACACCGCCAGGAATGAACTTTTACAAGTAAGATTTCACGCTTTGACGAAGAGTATTCCTTCTGATTTCGTGGGGTTAACCGAGTTAGCGGCCGATTACGCTGCGAGTATTATAGATCTTGGTGCAAAACCTGAGACTGCTATTATGCTTAAAAATCGAGCTCATATTCTGGCGTTCTATTTAGATAGAGGGGAAGAGGCGATGGTAATAATGGAAGAGATATTAGAGCTCCCTGGACTTAATAAACGAGTCGCCGCAGCTTGTAAGCTTGAACTTGGAGATATATACGTTTTTGAAGATTTGGTTTGGGATGCTTCCCTACTGTTTTCTCAAATAATTCTAGACTTTAAGGACGATCCGCTCGGCCATGAGGCGAAGTACAGGAACGCGAGAATCAGCTACTACACTGGCGACTTTGCATGGGCGCAGACCCAGCTCGACGTCCTCAAAGCTTCTACCTCGAAACTCATAAGCAACGATGCTATAGACCTCAGTTTACTTATTACTGACAACTTCAATCTCGATACGATTTTCGAACCCATGGAGATGTTCGCAAGGGCGGATTTGCTGATTATGCAGAGGCGATATGATGAGGCTGTAATCACTTTAGATACGTTAATGGAGGTTTGGCCGGGGCACGCTTTAGAAGATGAGATCTTGATGATTAAGGGAGAGGTGGCATTACAAAAGGTCGAATTAGACTCGGCTATTTTATTTTTTCAGGAGATAGTGGACTTGCATTTCGACGATATTACTGCTGACGACGCGCTCTATCAACTAGCCTTAATTTACGATAACGAGCTTAACGACTTAGAAAAGGCCGTCGAGCTTTACGAGAAGATCTTATTTGAATATTCCGGATCTCTTTTTGCGATTGAAGCTCGAAAGCGGTACCGAGAATTAACCGGTGACACTAACCAATTACAGCCATGATACTTTACAATATAACGATTTCGGTTGATTCGAATTGTGCTAAAGATTGGCTAGATTACATGGTGAACGATCACATTCCGGCGGTTCTCGCGACAGGTCATTTCCGAGATTATAAACTGTGCCGTGTAGAGGGTGATGAGCAAGGTGGAGAGACATATGCGGTTCAGTATTTGGCCTACTCCCCTGACGCCTTCAACTTATACCAAGCCGAATGTGCACCAGCCCTACAAGCCGATTTTCACAAGAAATGGGGAACCAAAGCCGCAGCATTTAGGACTATCCTCCCTGTACTTCACGAAGGGAGTGCCCAAGAGAACGCTAAGTAATGGTTAGAGCAAAAAAGCATCTAGGCCAACACTTTCTAACCGGCCCCGGAATTGCAACTCAAATAGCTGAGTCTATTACTTGCCACAGGGGTTGTAATGCTGTTTTAGAAGTGGGACCAGGGACAGGAGCCTTGACTATACCATTATTACATAGAGGGGATTTAGATCTTCACGTTGTAGAGTTAGACGCAGAAAGTGTTGATTTTCTAGTGACAGAAGAGCTTTTACCTTCGGAAAGAGTGCACGGTGTTGATTTACTGAGGTGGAATCCAGACCTCGCTTTCCCGAACGGAGTCCCTTTTATTGTCGCAGGGAATTTCCCTTACAATATCTCTTCTCAGATATTATTCCAAGTGCTAGATTGGCGTGAAAGGGTGCCCGAAGTAGTGGGGATGTTCCAAAAAGAAGTCGCCGAACGCATCGCTGAAGGTCCAGGCTCTAGAACGTATGGAATCCTAAGCGTGCTACTACAAACATACTACGATATCGAATATCTATTCACGGTTCACGAAGACGCTTTCGTTCCTCCTCCTAGGGTTAAGAGCGGAGTAATTCGGCTGTTGCGTAATGACATGATAGACCCGGGCTGCTCGTTTTTACACCTCAAGCGAGTAGTAAAAAGTGCTTTCGGCCAACGTCGTAAAACATTACGCAACGCGTTAACTAACGCAGGGTTCGCAGAATCCAATATTCCCGTAGAGTTCCTAAAAGAACGTGCCGAGCAACTTAGTCCGACAGATTTTCATCGACTCGCAATAGCGCTCTTGCCCGATTCGAAGTAATACCCCAGTTAGGTGTGTGCGCAAAGCGTCTTCGCGCCTTAACTTTACACCGAGCGAACGCTCGGCAAATTGATACCGAGCGAACGTTGGAATCTGAGCGCCGGAGCTTATTCCGGTAATACGACTTCAAAAAAGGACTTGAAATGAGCAAGGCCAAAACATTTGGGGAGTTTATTATGGATGGCCAAGCGGCCTTCCCTTTCGTGTCTGGGCAACTAACTCGCCTCAAGTAAATCGAGCGGGTCTCGCAGGGATTCTCGGTGAAGCTGGATCTACAAACATTCAAGACGAAGCTCAGCAAAAACTCGACGTTTATGCCGACACTACTTTCAATCGAATTCTCGCAGCAGGCGGTTCCGTTGCCGGAATCGGTTCTGAGGAACAAGAAGCGCCGATAATTTGTGGTGACGAAGGTCGCAAAGGGAAGTATATCGTTCTGATAGACCCGTTAGATGGTAGCTCCAACGTGGATGTAAACGTGAGTATCGGTACGATTTTCAGCATCCACCGTCGCATAACGCCTATGGGTGAGCCGATTTCGGATAAGGATTTCCTTCAGCCAGGTGTAAACCAAATTGCTTCTGGTTACATCCTATACGGCTCTTCTACTATGCTTGTTTACACAACGGGTTCTGGTGTAAACGGATTTACTCTCGACCCTGCTGTAGGCGAGTTCTTCCTTTCTCATCCCGCTATGGAATTCCCTGAGAGAGGTCGTATCTACTCTGTAAACGACGCTCTTCTCGGAAAATGTTCTCTTCCCTCCCGTCTTTTTGTCGATGGTTGTCGCGAAACGAGAGGCGCTCGATTTAGAGCTCGTTATATCGGTTCCCTCGTAGCTGACTTCCACCGGAATCTCATCCACGGAGGAATCTATCTCTACCCTTCCCTAG
>JYMV01010043.1_pt1 | contig 16071 bp, 16 predicted proteins | sample 338911 | NCBI WGS metagenome assembly JYMV01 (sample SAMN03354496, study PRJNA234377) | hydrothermal vent metagenome | biome: Deep sea; feature: Hydrothermal plumes at the Eastern Lau Spreading Center, Western Pacific Ocean; material: Seawater | place: Tonga | collected 2009 | depth 2000 m m
AGGGGTAGCCCTGCTGTTCATCATTGCTTACCGGGGAGTTGTCAAACCCCTTCTGGCTGTGTTCTGCCTTCTGCTTGCGTTGTGCTGGACCATGGGTTTCACTGCCTTGACCATTGGCCACCTGAATATTCTTTCCATAGTGTTTACCACCATCCTTATTGGATTGGGTATCGATTTCGGCATCCATATTCTCGAACGATATAAGGAAGAACGGCAGAGCGGCCACGAAATCCTGGAGGCCTTGCAAAAAACCGTGCAAGGAACAGGAAGGGGAAACTTTTCCGGTGCCATCACCACTGCTATGGCATTTGGTGCCATGGTACTGACCGACTTTATCGGTATTGTGGAACTGGGCTGGATCGCCGGATGGGGCATTCTTTTCTGCATGGTCGCCATGCTCCTGGTTCTTCCAGCCCTTATCACACTGGAAGAAAAATGGCGAAAGCCGCATTACGCACTGGCAAGATCTACGACCACCAAAAAAAGGCAGTGGATCGATAAACTGTTCGATCATTATTACCTCATAATCGGCCTGTGTACCTTTCTGGTTCTCATCGCTTCTTTGTCATTGAAAGATCTGCGTTTTGACTACAACCTCCTCGACCTGCAGGCCAAGGGTACCGAGGCAGTTCAATATGAAATGAAAATCCTTGAAAGTGCCGGGCGTTCCGCCTGGTCCGCCGCTATGCTGGCCGATTCCTTAGAAGAGGTCCAGGAAAAAGAGCTTCTACTCAAGGCCTTGCCCACCGTGGCCCGGTTTGAGAGCATCTCGGCGGTGATCCCGGAACATCAGGAGGAAAACTTGCGTTTCATCCGGGAAAACCTCGCGCCCCTTTTAAAAGAGCTGGAAGTGGAAGCGGAAGATGTTGCTTTTTCCTGGAAAGGGTTAAACAAAACCTTGAAACGCATCCAGTTCAAATTGCAGGGCCGGGAGGAAGGCGGGGATACCCTTGCCCCGGTGCAGGTGGCGGGAAACCGTCTGCGGAATTTTCGGGAACAAAGCCGGAAGGTGGAACCTGATCTAGCCGAAAAAAGACTGCGCGATTTTTCTGCATTGCTTTTCACCGATTACCGGGACCTTATAGATGAACTCAAGGCCAATGCTGAGGCCCAGCCAGTGCGACTGGAAGAAATTCCGCCAAAATTAAGAAAGCGTTACATTTCCAAAAAGGGCAAATACGTGATTCATATTTTCCCCAGCGTGGATATCTGGGATCAGGACGAACGCCGGAAATATTTAAGCGACCTTAGGTCGGTGGACCCCAATGTAACCGGCACCGCGGTGCATATGTTTGAATCCACACGGCTGATGACAGAAGGTTATGTCAAGGGTGGACTCTATGCCATGACCGCGATCATTTTTTATGTGTTTTTCATGTTCCGCAACGTGCGTACGGTTTTTTTCGTTCTGCTTCCGGTCCTGGCCGGGTCCATCTGGACGGTGGGTGTTATGGAACTGATCGGGTTGAAGCTGAATATGGCGAACCTTGTCATCCTGCCTCTCATTCTGGGAGTCGGAGTGGTCAATGGCATTCACATCACTCACCGTTACCGCGAGGAAGAAGATAAGCACGCCAGCGTCTTAGGGAAGAGCACCGGGCAGGCGGTCGTGCTGAGTTCTTTCACAACCATGATAGGATTCGGCAGTTTGATGGTGGCCGATCATAATGGTGTGTTCAGTCTTGGTTTGGTGCTGACCATAGGTGTGTTCAACTGCCTGATCGCTTCGATTACTTTTCTTCCGGCACTTCTAAAACTCAGTACCGTCAAAGGCTGGCGCGTCTAGCGGCTGCGGGCAATAGGGCGGTGGTATTCTTCTTCAAAATGCAAATGAGCATGGCTGTTGTAAAAAAGAAACGAGCTAGAAATTAATCCTTGCATCGAGAGCTTGAAAATAGTCGAGATTAATAAGGGGCTTTAAAATGGTGAGTTCCTCAACCACATATTTATTTCTTGATGAATCCGGGGACCACTCTCTTTATAAGATTGATCCCCAATACCCTTTATTTGTTCTCGGCGGAGCATTGATAACTAAAAAAGATCACCAGATTGCAAAAGATCAATGGAGCCAGATGAAAAAACAATTGTTTGGTTCCGAAAAAATCATTATTCACACGGCTGACCTGACAAGAAACCGCAATGGGTTTGAACAAATGAAAAATAAAGCGTTTCGTGAGAAAGTCTATAGGGTGCTGAATACGACAATGAAAGATTTATCCTATCAAGCTCTTGGATGTGTAATACGAAAGGATGAGCATTTAAATAGGTACGGTATGGCGGCACTGGATCCTTATCATTTGTCGCTCAACATTTTAGTAGAGCGGACATACTTTGCAATGGGCCGAACAGGGGAATTGCATATAGTGGCGGAAAGCCGCGATTCTACCTTGGATAGAATGTTGGAAATCGCGTTTCTGGAAATCAAGGTTAGTGGGACATCATTCTTATCTGCTTCGGAAATCAACAAACTGGGAATCGAATTGCATATCCGGAATAAAAAACAGGATATTGCGGGGTTGCAAATGGCGGATTTATTAGTATCGCCAATGGGGCGTTATGTTTTAGGGAAACAGATGCATGCTGACTGGGAAGTCATCAGGTCAAAATTGTATCGGTACCGGGGGAAATGGGAAGGGGCGGGACTGGTGGTGTTTCCCAAATAAAAAGAGGGCCGAGACCCGCTACGCAGTTCCCAGCCCATATTTAGAGTATGCATTTAAGAGGGTACATTTGTCAACAAAAACTCGCAAAGTGCATAGTTCGTGGAGTGACCCTATTGAGTTAAACGTATCGTGTGGTGTTCTTTCATTTGTCCGCATGCCCTCCTAATAGGGGTACTGGCTCCATGCTGAGGGGTGTGGTAGAATCGCATAATCTGCCTGAGGCGAAAACTTTCAATATCTTCGATTAGCTGGAGTTTGCAACCTTCGCGGGCTTATTGGCATCTTAGTAAAGGTCCCGATACTTAATAGATGGGTTTGGATATGGCGGTTCAGTTCACAAAAATGAGTGGCAGTGGCAACGATTTTATCATCATCGATAATCGGGTGCCGGTTATGGATGACGACAAAAAGCGCGATTTTGTCCGGCGTGTGTGTGACCGCAGAATGTCCATCGGTGCCGATGGGGTGATCTTTGTTGAAAATTCAGAAAAAGCTGACATCAAATGGGACTTTTATAACGATGATGGTTCCACCCCCGATATGTGCGGCAATGGGGGGCGTTGTGTGGCGCGTTATGCTGTGGAAAAAAAGATTGCACCTGCAGAGCTAACTCTTGAAACCCTGGCTGGAATCATTGGCGCGAAAGTAGATGCTGCAAACGTGAGAATTAAACTCACTTCACCGGAGAACTTGCAGCAGGATATCGCGGTCACCCTGAATGGGGCGCAATACCAGATAGATTGTCTCAACACCGGGGTGCCGCACGCGATCATTTATTCCGATAATATCGAGGATGTGAATGTGAAGGAGGCGGGTCACGGCATCCGTTTCCATAAGGCGTTTGCCCCGGCCGGGACCAATGTGAATTTTGTGCAGAAGGTCGGTGACCGGGCACTTAAAATACGTACCTACGAACGGGGAGTGGAAGACGAAACCCTGGCCTGCGGAACCGGAGTGGTTGCCTCGGCCCTGTTATCTTGCTACAAAAATCTGGTCCAGCCTCCTGTTGAAGTGGAGACCCGGGGCGGGGACATTTTGAAAGTAGATTTTGAATTGCCTAACGGTGAGGGAGGCTTGGTGACTGACGTTTATTTGGAAGGACCCACCCGTATTGCTTTTGAAGGCCAGTTGGGGGAATATTAACCGGTGAGAATATCAGGTTCCCATGTTTGAAGGATCGTTTGTTGCCATTGTGACTCCGTTCAAAAACGGAAAAATAGATGCCCCGGCCCTGCGTGGGCTGATCGAGTTTCATATAGAAAATGGAACAAACGGAATTGTACCCTGCGGCACGACGGGTGAGTCGGCCACCTTAAACCACGCTGAGCACGAAGAGGTGGTCCGCATCACCGTTGAAACCTGCAAAGGCCGGATTCCCGTTCTGGCGGGTACGGGGTCCAACTCCACCCATGAAGCAGTGGAGTTGACCCAGAGCGCTCAGAAAATAGGCGCAGATGGGGCATTGTTGCTCACTCCCTATTACAACAAGCCGACTCAAGAAGGGTTGTACCAGCATTTCTCCACTGTAGCGAAAGAGACCGACCTGCCCATTATGCTTTATAACGTTCCGAGTCGCACCGCCGTCAATATGAAACCAGGCACTGTTGCACGTTTGAGTTCTATCAAGAATATTGTTGGCATCAAAGAGGCTTCCGGCTCCCTGGTGCAGGTCAGTGAGATCATTGACTCCTGCGGGCCGGAATTTTCAGTGATCTCTGGCGAGGACGCGTTGACGTGGCCGATTCTTGCTATTGGCGGCAAAGGGGTAATCTCAGTGACTGCCAACCTTGTTCCCAGCAAGTTTGCCAAGCTGTGCCAAACCGCCCGGGAAGGGGATATAGAAACGGCAAAAGCTCTGCACTATGAGTTGTTGAAGCTGAACGATATTATGTTTATCGAGACCAACCCCATTCCTGTTAAAGCCGCCTTGGCACTCATGGGCCGGATCGAAAATGAGTTTCGTCTTCCACTTTGTCCACCTACTGAGGAAAATCTGGCGCAATTAAGCACGGTGCTTAAGGCCTATTCTTTGGTGTGACTCTCTAGTGGGGGAAGCAAAAAGCGATAGCTCATTGCGTCGAGAAACCGATTGGGCGTAAAATAAATAAAGGTAACGGAGGAGGAACGTTGACCAAGATTCTTGTAATAGGCATTGCCGGACGTATGGGAAAGACCATTGCCGGATGTATTGAAGATACGGAGGGGGTGGAACTGGGCGGAGGTACCGAGCAGGCCGGAAGTCCAAACCTGGGGAAAGACGTGGGCGAAATTATCGGAATCGATAAAAAAGGCATAGCGGTCTCCGATGATCTGGGCATTGCCCTTGAGAACTGCGATGTTGTGATCGATTTCACCACCCCCGAATCGAGCCTGCAAACCTTGAATATTTCTGCCGGAAAGGGGAAGCCCGTGGTAGTGGGCACGACTGGATTTTCCCCAGATCAACGCAAAGAGATTGAGCAAAGCGGCCAAAAAATTCCCTGTGTGGTGGCGCCCAATATGAGCATAGGGGTCAATGTTTTGTTTAAGTTGGTTGCGGAAGCGGCACGGGTATTGGGTGACGCGTATGATGTGGAAATTGTAGAAGCCCATCACAGATTCAAAAAAGACGCGCCCAGCGGTACTGCTGTGCGTATAGCAGAAATTGTCGCCGAAACCTTGGGAAGGAACCTCGAGGAGGTCGGCGTTTATGGAAGAAAAGGAATTGCCGAGCGCTCCCCGAAAGAAATCGGTATTCACACTTTGCGGGCTGGAGACATCATCGGCGAGCATCGGGTTTTGTTTGGCGGCATGGGAGAAAATTTTGAAGTATTTCACCGCGCACAGAGCCGGGAAACTTTTGCCAGAGGTTCTATTCGTGCCGCGCAATGGATTTTAGGGCAACCTAATGGCGTCTATGATATGCAAGACGTTTTGGGTTTGCGCTGAATAGAAGGAAGATATGGACCTCTCATCCTTAAAATTTGATCGCAGGAAATTCCTGAAAATATTTTCTCTGACCACTCTGTCTGCGTTGGTGCCGAAAAAATCTGGAGCGGTTGAAGATTTTCGCAACGACAAAAACATTCCCAAACAATACATCCAGAATCGAGATACTCCTGGATTTCATATTCGCAGTGCCAATCCGTTTCTCGGTGTGGATATGCAAAATTGGGGGTTGGCAATAGGGGGGATGGTTAAAAAACCCATCGGTCTCGTTTATGAGGATTTGTTCGGATTAAAAATGCATTCCCAGCTTTCACGGCTCAAATGTGTTGAATGCTGGTCCGCCAAAGCAAAATGGGAGGGATTCCGCTTTGAGGAACTGGTGCAACAAGTTCAGCCCGACCCAGCCGCCAAGTTTGTTTATATCCAGTCTGCCGATTCATATTACGAAAGTTTCGCACTGGAAGAGTTACTTCGGGCTCGTGTCCTCTTTGTCCTGCGTATGAACGGCCAGCCATTGAGCCGGGAACATGGGTTTCCCCTAAGGCTGATCGCCCCGTTCAAGTATGGTTATAAAAATATTAAATACATCACCAGCATCAAGTTTCTCGATTCCCGTAAACGCAATTACTGGTCGAACAGCGGCCCTTATTCGGTGGATGGGACCATCCAGCCCGGTGTTGACCATCCCCTGGATTTTAACAAGAAACCCCTGCCGATCAACGGTGGGGAAGTGTTCCATTTTTTTGATAAACGACCGGGCAACGCCCGGTAGTAACGGGTAATAACATTCACTGGCGAGTAAAAAATATCTCGGCTTGATGAGTGTTTACCCCCTCTTTTTCAAAGAGGGTTGAGGTGATTTACATTTAGGGGTCGGTAAGGCTTTTTTTGAACCTGGGGTTTCCCGCATGAGCCGCTTCATTCTGTCTTTCCTTTTAATTTTCCTATCTTCCTGTGATTCCTATAGCGTAAAACAGATTCCGGTGGTGGTTCCCGCTGGGCTCGTTGTTCCTGAAGAGATGGTCTATATCCCGGCCGGAGAATTCATCATGGGAAATGCGGAGGAACCCAGAACGCTTGGGGGCAAACGCGTAATGTCCAGTGCTTATCTTATTGACCGTTATGAGGTAAGCCGTGAAGGCTACAATAAGTTCCATCCTGAGCATTCGTTCTCTCTGAAAAAGGCTCGTTGGCCGGTGGCATTTGTGATGTTTGCCGAGGCGGAGGCCTTTTGCCAGAATCAGGGCAAGCGCCTGCCTACCGAAATCGAATGGGAAAAAGCGGCGAGGGGCACGGATGGACGCAAGTGGCCCTGGAAAATTTATGTCGCTCACCCCAATAACGGATTTTCGGGTTTCATGCCTGAAGCGGTCGACAAAAGGCCGAAATGGATCAGTCCCTATGGAATTTTTGGCATGGGCCATAATGTCTGGGAGTGGGTGGCAGATGATTATACGTTTGACGGACAGGCCGAGGCAGATCGAACAAAATTCAAAGTTGTTCGCGGTGGATTATTGCAGACCCATCTCACCATCCAGTTTTCGCCAACCTGGTTCCGCAACTGGATGGACCCGAAAACGAAGTTGAACTTCATGGGTTTTCGTTGTGCCAAAGATATTTGATATAAGGGAGAGGGAAATTTTTTCAACTTTGGTTTGCCATGATAAACCGTCCTTCCTTTTTTAAAAAAAACTTTTCTTCAAAACGAATAGTTTCTCCATAACAAAAACCAATTCGATACAAGCCATTTTCAATTTTTTCAAAGGGTATGAGCGCGATAAATCCTGCATTGAAAGATTGATTTTCAAAGAAAACCGATCCCTCTAAATATTGCTGTGGGTGGGTTTCAAATATGTAAACACGATCCCTTGATTTTAATATTAAATGAATTGCGGATTTATTGTCTAGCTCATTGGGTATTGGACTATGAATCATGCCTTCCAACCGAACTAAATAAGGATTCGTTTCTGGTCCAATTGGGATGACACTGAATTTTGCCCTAAAGGTCTTTTGTTTTTCCGCCACGCAGGTTTTTGGAAGGGTGACAGAAGTAGAATAACCCTTGTCAGGTATATTTAGAATTTTATGGGGTAGCTTATAAAACCTACCTTCAATGGCTCTAAGCAATTTTGAATTAGCAATCCTATCATGGGCTCCCGGTTCTCCGGGGCTAAAATAAAAGCCATGATTTGTGTTGATCCACTGGTTTGTAAGCCACACAAGTGATTTATTTCTAGTTTCCAGGCTAAACTTCCCGGGTTTGAAGGAGATAAAATAACTGACTGTGGCGAGCAAAATCCCGCACATAACAAATTTTCGGAATTTATCCGTGAATGGAGAAAATCTCTCCGCTAAAGACATATAAACCAATATCGTTAAAATGATAGAATCAATTTTATACTTGGGAGAAAATACGTTTTCAACTCCCAAATCAGATCGGGCAATTGCCACCAGCGCGGCAATAAAAAAAATGTAAACCATGAACATATACACTGTTGAATTTTTAGTGAAATACTTTTCCCAAGTTAAAAAACATAAATAAAGGCTAAGTATCACCCCTAATCCGACTGCGACATACATATTGTCAAACGAAAGCGCAGACCCCAGGAATGCAAAAAAATAAATCAGCAAATTATTAAATCCTGCCAATGATTGCGTTCCAGCATAAACATTTGTGATGGTATGAAAGTTTTTAAAATAAAAGAGACCTACAAGAAAAGTCCCAACAGCCCAGATCACACTTTGCTGATACCTTTTGCCGATTAAAAGAATAATCCAGCCCAAAAAAATGGTACCCAGCCCACTTCCTTGTGTAAAAACGGAAACGATCGCAAAGAAAAAGCCACAATAAAAACCACGGTTTGAATTTTTACTGAGAAAATAAAATGTGAGCCCTGTGAAAAAAAGAATGTATTGATGGTGCAATGCCGATTGAGCCCAAATCATGTTTTTCCAAAATTGCAGTTGAAATAACAGGATGGATACGGGAACAAAATAAAGCAGGTTGGTATGAGGCACCTTTAGGGTTTTTAAAAATAAATATAATAGTGCCAGCAATGAGGTGTTGCCGAAAATAACAAGAAACTTAAAATTAACCTCCCCGAGCAGAATATAGGAAAGGGTGTAAGCAAGGCGACTGAAAGCCAATCTATGCTCACCATCTTGAGAAAACAAAATAGAAAGGTTTTCGCTTAAATTTGCAGACTGAAAAATGCTGATGGCTTGACTCAAAATCGTAAAGTCATCAGCGAAAGGTAAATTTAAACTGTAGGAATAAATTAAGTAAAAATAAATAGCGGGAGGAAGAAGAATTACAAGCCACGAAAAAAAATTTTGAGACGACCAACTGGACTTATGTGGCAGAGGTTCTATGATTTTCCCCATGAAAATATTGCTGAAGGATAATTAATGTACTTTTTCTCCAAAGGTTGGAGGAGGCTATTTAAATCGGATATTGTTACACTTTGAAAGCAGCAATATTGAATTAGGATTTTTGCGTAGATTATTAAATAGCTGGAGCTGGTGGGTATTACAGAAAATTAGAAATCGCCTCTCAGGTGGTAGGCAATTTCCTGAGCGGCGGAATCATAAAGATTGTCTTCGGAGCCGCCGGTGATTCCTCCCGAAACCCAGGAGTTGACTTCCCAGGCGCCGACCCTTCCTCTATCATAAAGCGCGGCTTTTACCCGAAGTTCGCCTTTTGCGGATTCGGATATGCCCATGGTTGCAATGCGGGCTATTCGACTGCCTTCATCAAATTCCATCACTTTAAATTTCAAGTGGTAGCGGGCGTTTTTCCCGGCCAGAACATAACCTGTAAACTGGAGCTGTTCTTCAATGGCCCCCTGCAGTTTGGAGCCTGCGTCCATAAGACGAAAATCCCTGGACGTCATATCCACGATCGAGATGGTATTTTCAGAATTGCTCCATCGTTTTTTGGTAACCGAATCGACACCCGAGCAGGCTGGCAGGGTCACCAACAACACCAATAAAATTTTGCATATCAGGTTCATGATCGCTCCGGGTGAAACCACTTTTGCTAACCCACATTCTAGCAAATAACGATTCTAAAGTTCAATGGCTTATCTGCCAACCACTAGGCGCCGGCCGGTGGCAATGAGCAATGACTTTTACAGCGCTCAAACCGTGTTGGCGGCTTAATAAGCTATTGCTCTTTCCTCACTTCGCTAGAGGGTGGCGAGAAAGAGTTAGTCCCGCTCACATGAACCAGTGCAAAACGGCTTCCTCGAAATCACTGAACCAGATCTGGATATCTATGGGGATAAGGCTGTTGATATAGGTCATGTAGCCGGTAGCAAGAACGATTCCCAGCGCGATCAGCAGAATTCCGCTGAACAGGTTGGTGGTATGCAGAAAAAAGATTTTTCCTCCCACAGTGATATCCCACCCTTTTCCCCGAAGAAGGGTCCAGAACAAACCGTCCTTTGGCAGGTTGCCACACATAGTGGCGACTATGATGAGAGGAAGCCCCAGACCTACTGCATAGAAGAATAGCAGGTTCATTCCCTGCAAAACGGTTTTTTCCGAGGCCGCTAGCATGAGAATGCTGGAAAGAATAGGCCCGACACAGGGTGTCCAGCCTAACGCGAAGGTTGCGCCAAACAGGTAAAAACCCACAAAAGTGTAAGCCGGTTTGCCTTTAAAGGTGGCTCCGGAAAAACCTTTTCCGAATAGGGTCATGACACCGAATATTCCCACGATGCCACCCCCGACTTGGGTGATCTGGAACATATAATCCCTGAGGATTTGGCCTATAGCGCTGGCGGAGGCTCCCATTGCCACAAACAAGGTTGCCAACCCAAAAAAGAAAGCCAGGGACATGCGGCCCATACGTGCCCGGTCGGATTGTGCGGTCACTGCGAAATAAGCTGGAAGAATGGGTAATGTGCAGGGGGATAAGAAACTGAATACCCCCGCAATGAATGCCAAAAGGGTCAGAGCCACAATTCCAGAATCGGGCAGGTTGGGTTTAGGCTGAAAAGGGTTCAGTATGGCGGACTTTTCAACGGGTGATTCCGGAGCTATGGAAGAAAGGGAGGGCTTGGTGATCGTGGGAGAAGAAATCGAACGAGCCTTTCGGAATGAAGAGGTTTTTGTTCTCATGAAAACGGGCAGGGTTGCGCTGGCACACCGGAACCCTACATCTGGCGCGGGTTCATCGGCACTGGAGTATTGCCGGTAACCGCTACGGGCAAACATCTTGATGGCCTGGTTATACAGGGCACCGGGAAAATGTCCGATATCACTGGCGGAATGGCCGCGCAGAATTTTTAATTTGGCCTGGTAATACTCGCTTTGATATGTGCTCCCCTTGTAAGGCTGGTAATCGTCATCCACCCATTCCCACACATTGCCGATCAGGTCATGAACACCTTCCGGGCTGGTGCTTTTGGGGAATCTACCTACTGCCACGGGCTGGTTTTTACTACCGGATCGGTCCGCAAGGTTTGCCCACCCCGCCTGGAACTTGTTTCCCCAAGGATATTGATTGCCTTCTTTGCCTCTTGCGGCACGCTCCCACAATTTTTCTGTAGGCAATTTCTTTTGCGCCCATTGACAGAAGTTAGCCGCATCGTACCAACTGACGTGGGTGACCGGCTCGTTATCTTTGCCTTCTGGAAAATTCAAGCCTTGCCAGTTCGAGGGAGTTATTGCATCCAGAGCATCGACATATTTTTTATATCGTTTGTAGGTAACCTCATAGCGGTCAATATAGAATTCCTTAAGGAAAATTGTTTGTCGCGGAGTTTCATCGGCATACCAGGGTTTCGGGATACCCAGGGAAAGTGCCTCGGCGGACTCGTCTCTTTTATTGGTGCCGAATACAAAAGGGCCAGGGGGAATATAGACCATATCCCCTTCAAGAGAATAATCGTGTTCCTGTTGTGGCCATCCTTCATGAGGCCATAGCAAAAGAACGCTGAATAGTAACAGGACAAGGGCCAGTCTTCTTGCTACACGGGAAAACAGGAATGCGTCCATTGGATGGATCGGGTTTTTTGAGAGCAAGGAAAGGAAATCTTTCATGGACAATGAGCTCAGTTTCCCAAAAGATTTTCAAAGTACAGCAGGTTGTCCGGGCTAGCCCAGTCTTCTGCTCCTTTCAGCTCACCAATGATATTTCCTTCCGGGTCAATCATAAAAGTGGTGGGAAGGCTGACCACCCCAAATTTATTACTGGCCTGCAATTGCTGGTCTAGAAGGATGGGGAAGGAAAGACGATGGGCTTTGACAAAAGGTTTTACAATCTTTGCCCCGAACATATCGTTGGAAATTGCAAGCAGGGAAAATTTTCTGGATTTAAAACGCTGATATAAGGTTTCCAGTGAGGCCATTTCCATTTTACAGGGACCACACCAGGTAGCCCAGAAATTTACCAGAACGTATTTCCCCCTGTGCTGGTTGAGGCTGACTTCCTCTCCATTGAGGGATTTGAGGGTGAAGTCCGGTGCCGGTATAGTTTCCTCGGCTTGTGCCAGACTGAGGGTTGAAAAAAATAACACCAGAGCACAGGCGTATACCAAACGGCAAAATAATGCGGTTTTTTTCATGAAGATCAAAAAGCTCGGCAAGACGCCGATAGCAGAGGCTCGCTGAGCCGAGCCAGCTCTTTGCCAGTCACAAATAGTTATTACCCCTTCGGGGCACGAAAGCTAAGGTGAAATATCACGTGCACTGGCCCCACGCCTAGTGTTTGTCCTTTGATGGATATTTCTTATAAGGGGCACTCAGATTAAATTGGAAAAGAGGATAGCGGAAAATTATTCTACCGCTTCAACGCAACGCACCATCGGGATGGCTTTTTTTAAAGCTTTTTCAATACCCATTTTCAGGGTCATGAGGGAACTGGAACAGGAAACGCAGGCCCCCACGAGTCGGACTTTCACAACTCCGTCGTCAATGTCCACCAGCTCAACGTTGCCCCCATCCTGAAGGAGCATGGGTCGGAGACTCTCCAGTATTTCTTCGACTTCTTCTTCCATGGAACCCCCTGTTTTAAAGATTTTCCCCATTGTTTCCAAGCAGGAAAATCAAATCCCCCCAACCTCAGTTATATCCTCTTCATTAAATTTCATGCCCCGCATGGGGTAGAATGGGATAGCTGGAATGATTTATAACCTCTCAAGCAATATGCCGTCACCGTCTCATTGCCACCGGCCGTTTGGCCGGTTAGCCGCCGTTTACCAGCACTTCTTTTTTTTCAAGAAGCTCTTCATTTGTTTCTACGTGTTCCGGGTCTTTGGGAATGCAGTCCACGGGACAGACTTCTACACATTGAGGTTCTTCATACCACCCCACACATTCCGTGCAACTTTCCCATTCGATCACAAAAATGTCATCCCCTTCTGATATCGCTTCGTTGGGGCATTCGGGTTCACAGACGCCACAGTTGACACAATCTTCATTAATGAGCAGTGCCATAAAGGATTCTCCCTCGATGAATATGTTGCGATAACGAACCCCAGATTCAATCCGGTGTCCGCGCGAAATTTTTTGTTTCCGGATTCCAGCTGAACAGGGCCTGGTCCCGGATTTTTTTATCATAAACAGAAACTACCAGATAGCTGGTATCCGGATAGATGGGGGTTTCCCCATCGAACAGGGCCATTCTGGTATCTTCTTCAGAAAAACAGGCATCGTGCTCGGGATGGGAATGATACAAAACTTTGAATACCAAACCCTTCGAACCAGCCTCACTCAAAAGCTTCTGAATTTCTAGCGCACTTATATTATACGCAGTGCGGGCATCCCGGACATAATTTTCGGGATCTTTTTCATGAAGCTTGTTTTGAATGTTCGTGCATCGATAGACGAGATTCTCAGTATTATGGTCCGGCTTGCCTACTACGATTCCACAACATTCAAAAGGATATTCTTCCACTGCGTGACGATGAATTTCGTCCAACTGTTCTTTCGCGAGTGGGAACATATACTATATTGTGACTTTATGGGTTTGTTGTCAAATAGTTTTGGGCTATTTGCTCAACTACTTCAAGGGTGGGTTTTGATGATCAGGTCATCATCGACAGTGATTTGGCAGGCCAAACGGAAGTCTGGCGGCTTTTGGGCTAGTTTTTCTGTTTCAGCTTCATTCCTGGGAGCCACGTTTCCCGCAATGATCTGGACGGTGCAGGCGGTGCAAAGAGCCCGGCCCCGACAATTCAGGACTTTATAAATATGGGCATAAACGCTGAATTTATTGCGGATAGCTGCTTTTCGCAGGTTTTCTCCAGGCTCGACCTGAATGGTGCGATTTTCTCTCTCAAAATGAACTTTTAGCATAGCGGATATCCGGGGATTTTAAGTTTCATGGATCATACCGACCCGAACCAAAATACACAATTATTTTCTGCTGGGCACAGCCAGCGTGATACCCCATTCAGGGCATGAGAGCTAATGAAAAATATAACGAGGGGAAGATTATTAATGTATTACCCCTCCGGGGCACGAGAGCTTAGGAAGAATATCACGCGCGCTTGAGTGTTCCGTCCGCTTTTTGGGCAATGCAGTGCTGTACCCCTTTCGGGGCAGGAAAGCTGAGGAAAAATATCACCGCCACCCGCCGAGTGGCGGCGGCTCGCCGCTAGGAGCAGGCTTCGATTTGTATGAAATCTCTCAACTGACCTTTGCCCCAATATCCATAAAACGCGCCCCCTACAGTTGTGCAGGCGGTGGTCATGTGGATACATTGTTTTTGTCCCTCATCCCCTTTTAGCACTCCTACCTGTGAATATGGCGGGATACAGCCACCACAATTTGCACAAAGAGTGGAATAGCGTTCACACAAACTGTGCAGGCAGGGCTCGCAAACTACGGGGTTGAATAAAAAAATTTCTTCCCCCAGATATTCGATCATCGTGGGCACAGTATTTACCCGTGTTCCACATTCCTGACAAATCGGGGTTGTCTGTGGATTCATATTGTTCCAACCAGTTAATTGTGGTGGGTGGCGGAAAATTGTACCTCAACCGGGTTAATTGATACAGACTTTTTTCATATTGGAAAAGTCATTGAGAACCGCTCCGGCTCCCTTGACAATACTGAGGAGGGGCTCTTCGGGAATAAAAACTTTTAGGGTAGTTTTTTCTTCGATCATTTTATCTAGTCCGCGGATGAGGGCACCACCTCCGGTGAGGTATATGCCATTGGAGTGAATATCAGAAGAAAGTTCCGGTGGAATTTTTTCCAGGGCGCGCATGATGACAGCGATGATTTTCGTCAGTGGTTCTTTCTGTGCTTCACGGATTTCCTCATCGCTTATGGTGATAGACATGGGGACGCCGGTTTTAACATTCAATCCTTTAACTTCAGTAGTCAGGGTCCCCGGTTGCGGAAACGCACTGCCGATTTGCATTTTGGCGCGTTCGCCTTCAAATACGCCGATATTTAGATGGTGCTGAAGCCGCATGTAGCGGACGATGGATTCATCAATTTCGTCTCCGGCAACGCGCACGGAATCTCCATAAGCGATGGCGGACAGGGAAATGACTGCTACATCGGTAGTGCCGCCGCCAATGTCGATAATCATGTTTCCTTCAGGCCGGTGTACGGGAATGCCAACGCCGATTGCGGCGGCCATAGGTTCCTCCACCAGATGGACTTCCCGGATTCCCGCCATGATGGAAGCGTCGATCACTGCTTTTTTTTCCACTTGGGTAATGCAGGTCGGTACCCCGATAACCATGCGGGGTTTAAAGAATCGGTATTGGTTCAGCACTTTTTTTAGAAAATACTGAATCATCCGGTTGGTCACATCAAAGTCGGCGATGACTCCGTCTTTAATAGGGCGGATGGTGTTGACCCGGGAATGGGTCCGGCCATACATTTTTTTTGCTTCTAGTCCAACCGCTTCAATTGAGTTGTCATCCACGCCTATTGCGACAACGGATGGTTCGTTCAGCACAATCCCCTTTTCGGTAATGTAAATCAGGGTGTTTGCCGTTCCCAAATCCATAGCCAGATCGGTAGAGAACCCGCTGAAAATACTGTTGAATGATTTTCCTATCATGCCATCACTTTCGTTTTCTGGGCCAACCGGATGCGTGATTGGTTAATGAGGCTGAACAGTTCTTTCCCATCCCTGGGATAGACAGAAAGTCCCCATTGAGTTTGGGCCTCCATGGAAGCTCCGTTGATATTAAGCGGATTGTGTTCAAGCAGATGTTTGAGTTTTGATATCAAGTTTTCCACATCTTTTTGGCCTCGATTCATAAGCATGACCAGAAAATAGGTTTCCGACAAGCGGAAAACAAATTTGGGAGATGGGATCAATTTTGAGAATAGGGCCATTAATTGTTTAAGGTAGGTGTCGCCTCGGTCTACACCGTGGATTTCATAAAGTTCCGTAAGGTTGGTGATTTGGAAAGTGAGAAAAAATACGGTACGGTTGGGCTGAAACACTTCTTCCGATACCGCAAGATTATGTTCCGTCAAAAACCGGTGATTGGGAACCCCGGTG
>JYMV01017927.1_pt1 | contig 16071 bp, 17 predicted proteins | sample 338911 | NCBI WGS metagenome assembly JYMV01 (sample SAMN03354496, study PRJNA234377) | hydrothermal vent metagenome | biome: Deep sea; feature: Hydrothermal plumes at the Eastern Lau Spreading Center, Western Pacific Ocean; material: Seawater | place: Tonga | collected 2009 | depth 2000 m m
CAGGGCAACGAAAAGTTAATTTTCTAAATGGTCTTAAACTGTTGGTGATATTTTTTCTAGTTATTGCCTTAGCGCGTCCGAGAATTACTTCGCAGGAAAGTAAATCTTCTTGGGAAGTTGTGGACATCATGCTCGTTCTGGATATCAGCGGCAGCATGCGGGCAGAGGACTTTAAACCGAATCGTTTAGAAGCGGCAAAACTAGAAGCTCTCGATTTTGTTTTTTCAAGAGAGCATGACCGCATCGGTCTTGTCGTATTTGCCGGAGAAAGCTATCTCCAGTGTCCTTTGACGGTGGATCATGATGTAGTAACCAATATCCTGAGACAAGTTACGATTATTGATGAGCAGCATGACGGTACTGCCATAGGAATGGCTCTGGCTATGGGCATTAACCGACTGAGGGATAGCGAGGTGGAGAATAAAGTGATTGTCCTCCTTTCTGACGGTAGTAACAATGCTGGAGAACTGGATCCTATTACAGCTGCAAGAATGGCAACGGATTATGATATCACCATTCACACAATCGGTATAGGCAGAAATGGTAAAGTACCATTTCCGGCTGTAGATCCTTTTACCGGTCGGAAGAGGCTCATTTATCAGGAAATGGAGATTGACGAAGAGACACTGTTAACACTATCTGATGTGACCTCAGGACAATACTCCCGAACAAATGACAGAGAAGGATTATCAGCCATATTCGATGAACTGGACAAGCTGGAAAGGACTGAAGTGTATGTAACTGATTACTCCGATTATAAAGAAATTTATGCGTGGTTTCTCTTTCCTGCTGTAGCTCTGGCAGTGAGCAACCGATTTATTCGACAATTCTGGTTCAGGCAGAGAGATTAGATGATTGCATTCCGCTACCCTCTCATGTTTGCTCTTTTTGGACTACTGGCAGTAGCATTAGTGGCATTTTGGTTCATGCGCGGCAGGCGTGAAAGGGAACAGAACGAATGGGGAAGTCAGAAAGTACGTCAAAGACTTTTCGCACGGATAAACCAGACAGGCAGTAAATGGCGGAACACTCTTCATTGGATAGGTATCGTTATGCTGATTATTGCATCCACCGGCCCGCAGATAGGTACTCAGATCCGAGAAGTTAAGCGGGAGGGTGTGGATGTGCTTGTGGCGCTGGATATTTCCAACAGTATGCTGGCAAGGGATGTTCGTCCAAACCGACTTGACAGGGCTAAGTTCGAAGCTCGCCAGCTTTTTTCAAGACTTCGGGGAGACAGAGTTGGTATGATAGTGTTCGCAGGTACTAGTCATCTTTATTTGCCATTTACAGGAGATTATGACGCTGCTAGACTATTTTTGGATGCCGTGGAGACTTCTATGATCCAAATTCAGGGAACTGCCTTGGCGCATGCAATCAATCTAGCAACAGAATCCTTTCCAGATGATGATTCAAAATTCAGAACACTCATATTGTTTACCGATGGAGAAGATCATGAAGGTGATGTTTCGGCAGCAGTCGAAAGTGCAAAGAGAGAAGGCATTGTAATTCATGTGGCAGGTATGGGTTCTCAAGATCATGTCCCGATCCCAGTTATCAATTCTATGGGTATAGTAACTGATTACAAGAAGGGTCCATCTGGCGATCTGGTTACGACAGGACTTAATGAGAAAATCTTGCGTACTATTGCAATTGACACAGACGGCCAATATATTCGAATGGATGATGAATCAGCCGGTATTGTACCGATTGCTGATGCAATAGCCGGAATGGAGAAAAAGACATTGCAGACGCATGAGTATGCTGGATTTGAAGATAGATATCAATATTTTGCGGTCATTGCATTGATTTTATTCTTAATAGAACCTATAATATCAACTCGAAATCGTAAGGAGAAGGAGTGGCGTGGGCGCTTTGTCTAAACTAACTGTATTGGTTATTTTTGTTTTTTCATTACTGTCATCACAGAAAAGTGATACACCTTTTCAGGCTGCAAATTTTAGCTCTTTTCTTGAGAACCACCCTGATGTGCCTGAAGTGCAGTTTAATGCAGGATTCGAGGCATTCCAGAATGGTGAACTTGAGCAAGCACAGAGACAGTTCAATTCTACAGTAGAATCTGGGAATCTAGCTCTCCTGTTCCCGTCACTTTACAATTTAGGAAATACACTTTATTCGAAAGCTGATCAAACTGTCAATGCACAAGAAAACCCACAATCTCAACCGCCTTCGTATGCTGAAGCTGTCCAAGCGTATCGAAAAGCGCTTTCGCTTAATCCGACAGATAAGAATGCAAAATTTAATTATGAACTGGCTCTAAAGAGAATGCTGGAACAGACTCCCCAGGAACAAAATCAGAAGCAACAGCAGGATCAATCAGAGGATAATTCTGATGAGCAGAAGAAACTGGATCAGCAGCAGAGTCAAAATGAAAAAAACGATCAACAGAAACCAGAACAATCGCCAAATCAGCAGAATAAATCAATAGAAGAAAAACAGGGTGAGCAGAAAAGCAGTCCGCATGCTATAAGCCAAACAGAGGAGAGACCTGATTCAGAAGCAATTTTGGATGCGCTCCGAGCCCAGGAAAAACTCCAGCCGAAACTATTCATAGATAATATGAGATCCAAGAAGCCGGAGAAAGATTGGTAGAGTGAGACGCCTGCTACCACTTTTCATAATTTTTTCGGCTTTTGCCACAGCACAAGTCAGTGTGGTAGTATCAGTTGACAAGAAAAAGATTAACCAAAGCCAGTACATTACCTTTGAGGTTCAAGTGGAGGGGAGCGACGGTTTCCCACAGGTCGATTTAAGTGTAATCAAAGACTTTGCCATCGCCGGCGGACCTTCTCAAAGCAGCAGTTACCAGATGTACAATAACAAGGTTACAACAGCTTTTACGTTGTCATGGAATTTGCGTCCAAAGAAAAATGGCAAACTATTGATCCCTTCTCTTAAAGTAAAAGTAGATGGGAAGAATTACATCACGAAGCCTATTTCCATTCAAGTTTCTAAGTCGCCCAAATCTCGATCTCAACGTAAGCAGCAACCTAAGCCTGAGACAGAATACATATTCCTAAAAGCAAGTACCGACAAAAGAGAAGCGTATATTGGTGAGCAGATAACGGTAGAATTTCTGCTTTACACACAGGTTAGCATTAACGACCTTTCAATTTCCCAGAAACCTCAAGGTATTGGGTTCTGGAAGGAAGAACTTCAGTCACCAAGATCTCCCAAATTCCGACTGCGTGAGCAGGAAGGTGTTCGGTACAATGTAGCGTCGCTGGGGAAAATAGCACTGTTTCCCACCGAAACCGGGCAGTTGAGTCTGGATCCCATGGTAGTGAATGCGACGGTGTCAAGCAGATCGATTAATCGAATGCCGACTTTCGACGATTTCCGTTTCGGTGATCCATTTTCCATTTTCCCCCAAACAGAACGTATTAGACTGGAGTCAGAACCTATAGAGTTAACAATTCATCCCTTGCCGTTGGATGGTCGTCCGGTGAACTACAGCCAGGCTGTGGGTCAGTTTTCTCTTAGTACATACATAGACAGTTCTGAGGTGGAAGTGAATAAAGCGGTCACATTTAAGGTAGAACTGAAAGGTTCCGGAAATCTGAATCTGATTGAAATCAGCGAGCCAGATTTTCCCGTTGGAGTAGAGATATTTGACCGTAAGAGACCACTGTTCGATCGTGATGTATTCAGGGATGATTTTACAGGTGTCAAACGGTGGGAATATATCATCATGCCTCGCAGATCGGGTCTTTTTATCGTTCCCGAGATGGAACTGGCTTATTTCAATCCAGCAGAAAATTCCTGGAAGGTTGCCCGATCCAAACCGTTGCGGCTAAATGTTGAACTTGGCAGTGGAATTTCATCTGGAATCGGAGGTTCTAGAGATGTTTTTCAACTGGATCAAGACATCCGCTACATTCGAACATCTCCGGTAAAGTTTCGTCCTATTCGCCTAGAGATGATCCCGTCACTAATCTGGTGGTTGACAGCAGTGGGAGCTTTGTTTTTTATTTTTCCGGGTACCGTTCGTTTAATAAAAGGTGATGGAGAATCCCGTCGACGTGAAGGGAGATCCCGGACTGCTTTAAGGCGAAGTCGCCGGGAATTAAAGCGTATCACTTCTTTTGATGACTACACAACTGTATCAGAAGTAGTAACCGCTTATGTAGCAGACAAGTTTGGTTTACCGTCGGCTGCATTGGACATGGATAGTGTCAACGCTTTATTGACCGGCATCGTTGACGATGAAAAACGCAAAGAGCTTGGGGAAATCTTGACAGCGTGCAGCGAAGGACGATTTTCTCCCGGAGAGGCTCAGGACAGCGCAGTTGAACTTGCGGGAACTGTTACAGACATTCTGATCAGTCTGGAGGAAGAACTGTGAAATCTTCTGTTTTAACACTGTTCATTATTTTTTCAGTCGCTTCAGCTCAAGAGGATGTTTTTCAACAGCTATTTATTGACGGTAATGATTCTTATGCTGATTCTTCATGGAGTGAAGCAATTGCTAAATACGATTCAATTTTGGCTAATGGTTTCCATCACAACGACCTTTATTACAATTTAGGAAATGCTTATTATCAATCTGAAATGTTTGGTCATGCAATCTGGGCACACGAGAAAGGATTGCAGTTTAAGCCTAATGATGACGACTTACGCCACAACCTGATCTTCGTTAAGCGTGAAGCGGGTATTGCTGAACTTCCGAAACCAGTCTTCTTGATCAGATTTTATAACTCAGTGAAAAGTACTCTCCAACCTCATCAATGGCTGTTAATTTCCAGCATGGCATTTCTGATAAGTGGTCTGCTGTTTACATTTTCCCATTTGGGTAGATTCGGGATGGATCGAATCATGAAAACTCCCTTCGTGGTGATGATTGTTGTGATTGTTTTTTCAGGCCTGATTTATCTGGACGTACTACAGGATGTCTCTTCCATGAAGAGTGGCATTATCGTTGCTCACGTTTCGGTTGGAGCCAAATCTGCGCCTAATGAAGGAGCCAAGACACTCCTTCAACTGCCTGAAGGGACAGAAGTAAATATCACCGGCGAGCAGACTGAATGGCGAGAGGTAGAGTCCATCGACGGAAGTAAAGGGTGGGTTAAATCAGAAGATGTGAGGAGTTTGTTGTGGTAAGAACTGCAATCCTTTTATTTTTCCCGTTTTTCCTATTTGCTCAAAATGAGAAAACAAAGCCGGACGAAAGTTTTAATCCCAGTGAGTTGAAAGAGCCAAAATTCGAATTTCCGTTAATCATCGAACCGGGTGATAAACTCCCTGGTGAGGAAGCGGAAAAGGCGATTTCCGCTGATTCTACCCTCGACGGCTATCGAGTGCAGATTCTTTCCACCCGGGATCCTGAAGAGGCGGATACGCTCAAGGCTCAGCTCCAGGGCAGCTTCCCCGGTGAAGTGTATGTAAATTACGATCCTCCCAATTACAAGGTCCGTGTGGGGAATTACGTCAACCGCCCACTGGCTGAGGAATCACAAGATCGCCTCAAACGGATGGGATTCCGCCGAGCGTGGGTCATCCGGACGAAAGTGCTGGTAGCGCCGAAGATTGAGGAGCGGTAACTCTCGTCTGAAAATCAGTTGATGCCGTAAGGCGTTATCGCTAAATTTTAAAGATTCGAATGTGGTGATTATCACCGCTTTAATATGATGATGAAACCTCGGAGACAGTTTGTGAGTCATTATTTTACTACACTTCATACTATCCTCAGTTTTTTAAGGAGTAATTAATGTCCGGTCATTCTAAATGGTCCAGTATCAAGCGGAAGAAAGCTCTCATAGATGCTAAGCGAGGCAAAATATTTACTAAAGTTATAAAAGAAATCACCGTGGCAGCTCGAGCGGGCGGCGGCGATGAAGATACAAATCCCCGACTCAGACAGGCGATCTTATCGGCTAAAGATGCCAACATGCCGGCGGATAATATCAAACGGGCGATCCAAAAGGGGACGGGAGAGCTGGAAGGTGTTACTTACGAAGAGGCGGTTTTCGAAGGATACGGTCCCGGCGGCGTTGCCATCATGATGGAGGTCATGACAGATAACCGCAAACGAACTGTGGCTGAGCTCCGGCATCTCTTGACCAAGTACAACGGGAATCTCGGCGAATCGGGATGTGTGGCGTGGATGTTCGAGAAGCGATCTCTTATTACCGTGGACAAGAATGATGTGGATGAAGATGCACTTCTTGAGACGGTTTTGGAAAGCGGCGGGGAAGATTATCTGGAAGAAGATGACGTATATGAAATCACAGCTAATCCGGATAATCTCCTGACTGTGCGGGAAGCGCTAGAGAAAGCACGCTTTGGCATTAAAAGCGCTGAAGTTTCCTTGGTACCTCAGAACACTGTAAAAGTAGCAGGCGATAACGTCTCTTCTTTGTTGAAACTGATGGAAGCGTTGGAAGATCACGATGACATTCAAAAGGTTTCTGCAAATTTTGATATTGACGATGCTGAACTGGCAGAGGTGTAACCTGTGATTCGCGTTCTCGGCATTGATCCCGGTATCAACATCACAGGGTATGGTGTACTCGATCATGACGGCAGCGATCAATCTGTGGTTACATTCGGTACTATAATGCCTCCAAGGAAGAAGAGTAATCCTGCGAGATTGGCGCATCTATACGAAGAAATTGTAAATCTCATCAGGGAGTTTTCACCGACGGAAATTGCGGTAGAAGAAGCTTTTTTCAGCAAGAACGCCAGAACTGCGTTTGTTCTAGGACAAGCTCGCGGAATGGCTCTCCTGGCGGCAGCTCGACATGAGTTGGACTGCTACGAATATGCTCCTAAAAAAGTGAAACTTTCCGTTGTGGGAAATGGTAGCGCATCTAAAGAACAGGTACAGTACATGGTCAAGTCCATCCTCTCTTTGAAGCAATTGTCGGAGAAGTTTGACGTGACTGATGCGTTGGCAGTTGCCCTCTGCCACATAAACCAATTGAGGAGTCCGGTGAAATGATTGAAAACGTCAAGGGAAAATTAATCAGTAAAACACCTACAACAGCGATCGTGGAAGTAGGAGGCGTTTCACTTTCCATTGCCATTTCTATCTCCACTTTCGATCGACTCCCCGATCAGTACAAGGAAGTATCATTGAAAACTTATCTGAATGTTCGCGAAGACGCTCTGGAGTTATACGGATTCAACAGTATTGTGGAACGTAGTCTGTTCCTTATGCTCATAGGTATTTCGGGTATCGGACCAAAGATGGGTATCAATATCCTCTCTGGAACAACAGCAGAAGAGTTTAAGAACCGTATCATAACGGGTGATGTAGAAGCGCTCACCGCTCTCCCCGGGATTGGTCCCAAGACGGCCAAGCGCATTATTGTGGAATTGAAGGAAAAGTTCGTGGATTCTGATTTAACAGACATTCCCGGAGGAATCGGTGGAGTGCCGTCTGAATTCGAGGATGCCATGGCTGCGCTGACTTCTCTGGGCTTTAAAAGGAACGAAGCTTTTAGAACACTCTCTGAAATGAAGCGCAAGGGTGAGTTTAAAGGTGAACTGGAAGATATTATCAAAACTGCTATTTCAAGGAAATAAAGAAGGAACTGAAACCCATGAAAGAGTACTTCGAGAATTAGGAGCTCACACCTGTCTCTCCTATATTTAACTTATGATAAGGACAGCATTGTATAATAAACATGTGGCCCTGAGTGCTAGGATGACCGACTTTGCCGGATTCGAAATGCCCGTGCAATACACCGGTATTGTGAAAGAACATTTGGCAGTAAGAGACAGTGTTGGACTTTTCGATCTGTCACACATGGGCGAATTCCAAATTTCCGGCTCTGGCGCCGAATCTTTTCTTCAGCGGATGACCTCTAATAACGTATCAGTTTTGGAAGAAGGGCAAGCACAATATACTACCCTGTGCTACGAAAATGGCGGAATTGTAGATGATGGTGTTCTTTACAAACTGGAATCGTCGTATCTTCTCGTGATTAACGCCAGCAATATTGAGAAGGATTTTAACTGGCTAAAACATCATCTCGTGGAAAACGTTGAGCTGAATAACCTCTCAAATGATTACAGTCTTATAGCCATCCAAGGTCCGAAAGCGAGAGAAGTCCTTTTGGCATTGACTGATGACAGACAGACTGTAGAACACCTACCATTCTACCATTGTACAGAAGCCGAAGTTGCTGGAGTTGTCTTGCTACTGGCACGGACTGGCTACACCGGCGAACTGGGATACGAATTGTATATCAACGGTGTGGGAGTCGAGAAAGTATGGGACGCTTTGTGGTCCGCAGGTAATGATTACAAAATTACTGCTGTGGGTTTGGGCGCTCGAGATACGCTGCGGCTGGAAATGAAATATTGCCTTTATGGTAACGACATTGACGAGACAACGAACACTATTGAAAGCGGTTTGGCGTGGATTACAAAACTCGAAAAAGGTGACTTCATCGGGCGAAAAACTCTGGCTCAGATAAAGAAAGTTGGACCATCTCGGCGATTGGTACCTTTTAAGATGAACGAGAGAGGAATTCCGCGTCACGGATTTGACATTTTGAAAAACGGCGCGAAAATCGGTGAGGTAACCAGTGGAACTCATTCGCCTTCCCTAAAGATAGGAATTGGTCTCGGATTTGTGGATGTCCCTTTTCACAATATTGGCAGTGATATTGAGATTAATATGAGAGGTAAATCCATCCCCGCTGAGATCGTGAAACCCCCTTTCTGGAAGAACGGAACATTAATGAATTGATGCCATGAAAAACAGAACTTATGAAATAGCCGGTATTCTGTTTGCAGTTGTCTCAGTCTTTGTTCTGCTCAGTTTTATCTCTTATAAACCGTATGAAGAACCAACTATTGATCCCACTCAATCCATTAATAATATAATGGGGATTCTAGGCGTCTATATATCTCACTATCTGATAAAAATGACTATTGGCTGGGCGGCATACGTTTTGCCTATATTGGGCTTCGTCTGGGGATGGTGGCTCTTCAGCCGGCGAAAAACTAAACCATTGTCTCGTCTTACAATGTATCTGTTAGGGTTGGCATTTCTGACATCCACTGCTCTCGGTTTGTCAGCTGTTTTAAATAGTCATAATTACGACGATTGTGGTCTACTGGGCGGACTCTTAGCAAACTTATTCCACAGTTTCCTTGGTACAGTGGGTACAGCTCTGTTTTTAATAGCAGCGGCTCTTGTTCTAATTCGTGGATATTTCAGTTTCAGTTTCTATTCACTATTTAAGAAGATCGGTTCTTTTATATCAACTTTCTTAGCAAAACAGAAAAAGCAATTTGATGAAAACCGTAAGGAGAAAGAGAAGCGGGATCACACTTCAAATCTTCTTACTCAATTAAAAGATACAAAGGAACTCGAAGAATTAGATGAAGAGGAAGTGGAAGAAATAGAATCAGTAGATGAGGATGAGGAAAAAATAATAACAGAAACTGAACCAAAAGATAAGGGGATTTCTCAAACTCCAACCTGGGCAATACCCGGGGAAGAGCCTGATGACGAATCAGAAGCTGCATCAGAACCAGAAGCGGAGATGATAAAAGAAGAACCCGGAGAAGATCAATCAGATGATGTCGGCGCTATCCAGATTGGTGAAGAAGTTGTAGAAAAAGAGGTAGATCTGGATTCTTTAAAGCCAAAAACTCCTCGCAGGAAATACCAACTTCCTTCAACAGATCTTTTGGATCAACATGAAGAAATAGTACAGAGCGCCAGTCATGAAGAATTAGTGGAAAAAGCCAATTTCCTTGTCCAGTCACTTCAAACTTTTGGAGTAAGTGGAAAGGTGGTGAATATTTCACCCGGACCTATTATTACACTGTTTGAGGTGGAGCCGGCGGAAGGTGTCCGTGTGAATAAATTTGTGCAGCTTGCAGACGATTTGGCGAGAATCATGGAAGCGCCGCGCGTTCGTATAGTTGCACCTATTCCTGGAAAATCATCTGTAGGGATCGAGATTCCGAATAAGAAACCCTCTATTGTCTATCTCCGGTCAGTAGCGAAATCAGAGCGTTTTGTCGAGTCGGAATCGAAGCTGACAGTAGCCATGGGTAAGACCACCAGCGGCGAATCATACATACTCGAACTGAATAAATTACCTCACCTGCTTATAGCAGGAACTACGGGTTCGGGGAAGTCGGTATGCATCAACTCCATCATTACCAGCATTTTGTTCCGCTCCTCACCTGAGGATGTACGCTTTATTCTGATAGATCCCAAGAAACTTGAATTGGCAGCATACAAGGCTCTTGAGAATCATCATTTAATCTCTAGCGATGACGTTGATGAGCTTGTGATGACCACGCCAGAAAATGCCGTTGCTGCCCTTCGAGCCGCTGAACAGGAGATGAGACGTCGCTATGATGTTTTTGCTGAAGCTGTTGTCCGTAATATTGATGAATATCGTACAAAGGCGGAAAGTAACAGCGAGATGGAAAAAATGCCGTACATCGTAGTGATCATTGATGAACTGGCGGATCTAATGCTCCGGGCGCCAAAGGAAGTGGAAGCGCCTATCACTCGTCTCGCTCAGATGTCCAGGGCAGTTGGAATTCATCTTGTAGTAGCAACACAGCGTCCTTCGGTGGACGTTATTACCGGGATCATCAAGGCCAACTTCCCGGCTCGTCTTGCTTTTCAGGTAGCATCTCGAATAGATTCCCGAACGATCCTAGATGCAAATGGAGCTGAGAAACTTCTGGGGAAGGGCGACATGCTCTTCATGCCGCCGGGTTCATCTTCTCTCATCCGCCTTCATAACTCTTTCGTTACACTGGATGAGATCAATCGGATTGTGGATCATGTTTCTCAACAGCCTTCTGCCGAGGAGATAGAGCTCAAAGGAGCCAGCGTGAAACTGATAGGTGTTGAGGGAGGAGAAGACATACAGACGGATGACGAACTTCTCACTGAAGCCATTAAGCTGGTAGTGATGCATCAGCAGGGTTCCATCTCTCTAATTCAGCGGCGGTTGCGTGTGGGCTATTCAAGAGCCGCCCGGCTCATTGACATGATGGAGCAGCTCGGTATCGTGGGTCCATTTACTGGCAGCAAAGCCAGGGAAGTTCTTGTGGATGAATCATATCTCCAGATGCTGGATGAAGATGGCGAATAACCTCCGCTTCAGTTCCTTTCCCCTCATCATTTTTCTCTTTATCGGCACTGTCCTTTTTGGAACTAATAAGTTACCTGCAGATGAGGTAGTTAAGAAAATCCGCAGTTCTATCCTGGCGCCTGAAGGACACAGGTTCGACGTACTGTGGACTTATGAATATGATGACGATATTTGGACCGGAGAAGGCATCATGAAAATTCTTGGGCGGGACTATCTGAAATTGACTCTTGACTATCAGCAGATTCTAATCAAGTTTGACACCCTTTTCACACGATATGAGAAGACAGATCAGGTTGTCGCAGACTGGTTTGATCGCAACGATCCTGCCAACTTTTTTTCAATCCTATTGGGTGAGATGCCCGGCTTTGTTGTGAACGAAGTGGTGGACCTTTCCGAAACGCAGATAGCTGTAACTCTGCGAGCGGAAACTATGGTAGGATTTGAGACGTTAAGGATGATCGTTAATAGAGAAACATGGCTCCCGGTTTCCATGTCAGCCGAAGCTGGGGAAGATATTCGAGTAGAAGTTCAAATTAAAGAAGCAGCACCATTGACTAATCCACTCGAGCTTGCAAATGAGAAATTAACTGGTTCAGAGTTTATCGATCTCAGGGAATAGAATGTTCAAGATTATCATCGGATTATTATTCAGTATTGGCGGACTTTATTTCGCTTTTCGGGAGATTGATCTAGCCTTATTAGGCGATGTTTTTACCGCTGCTTCAGTTGAGTGGATTATCCTTGCCGTTTTGTTGATGATCTTTTCAGTCTGGATAAGAGCATACCGCTGGCAGGCATTACTTGAACCAATAGAATCTATCCCAATGCAGCCGCTATTTTCCGCTACAGCCATAGGTTATTTTGGGAATGCTGTGCTCCCCATGAGATTGGGAGAAATCCTACGAGCTTATGCGATTGGTAATGAAAATACAACCGTAAGCCGAGCGGCTGCGTTCGGGACAATAGTTGTAGAGCGTTTTGTTGATATGATTGGAGCATTGGTTCTGATGGCTATCTTCTTTTTTCTCTACGATGTCCCTCCAGTTCTAAAACAAGGTGGAATAGTTTTAACAGGCATAGTTGCAAGTTGTATTCTGGCTCTTTGGTGGATGGCTAAAAGACATGAAGACTGGGTTGTAAAGTTTGAGAATTCGCCAAAATATCAACACGGAATTAGGTTGAAATTTCGTGGGATATTCAATTCATTTATTAGTGGTTTAATAGCTGTCAGTGAGGTGAAGAGAAAAGGTACTGTATTTTTCATTTCGGTTCTCTTATGGGGAATTTACTTAGTAATTACTTACCTGTCCGGTTTGGCAGTCCATGAAACACTCACATGGGTAGAAGCTGGGGTCATCCTGGTTGGTACGACGATGGTGATAGCTGTTCCTTCCGCACCGGGTTTTATCGGCACATATCATGCGTCTGCAATCTTTATTATGGTACAAGCATTCGGTCGAGAGTTAACCGGTGCACAAGCTTTTGCATTGGTAAATCACGCAATCGGTTTTATTCCACTTGTTGTTGTTGGTGCGTATTTTTTCTTTAACAGTTCACTTAAGGTTGGCGACTTACGAAAATTGGATATTAAAACCGTTGAATAAAGTCGTTTTTCTCGATAGAGATGGAACTCTTAACCCTGATCCTGGATATATTTCCAGTATTAATCAGTTTAAGTTTTATCCCGATACCTTGACATCTCTATCAACTTTAGCGAAGCTTGGATTTAAATTTGCGATTGTCACGAATCAATCCGGTATTGCTAGAGGGTTCATCAAAGAGGAGGCGTTGGAAGAGATTCACCAGCACATTTGCGATCAGTTTGCTCAATCGGGAATACAACTTCTCGGTATTTATAGCTGTCCTCATCACCCGGATGATGGATGCAGTTGTCGCAAGCCTGAAACGGGACTTTTTGATAAGGCTGCTAATCAGCATGACATCGACCTCTCTTCAGCAGTAATAATTGGAGATTCAGCAGCAGATGTGGAGGCGGGAAAATCGAAGGAAATGGTGACTTGTCTCGTTCGTACAGGTAGAGGTGCTAAAGAGGAGATTAAACTGAAGGATATTGGATTAGAACCTGATTATGTGGGAGATTCCTTACTCGATTGTACTTCCTTTCTTTGTGAACGGCATGCATCGACTAGTGGTGAGGACGATTGATGAAAATTGCAGTTTTGATGGGAGGTAATTCCTCTGAACTTGATATATCACTCGTTACAGGAAAAGCTGTTAACAAAGCTCTCAATGAACTCGGACACAATGTTCTAGCTTGCCCATTTGAGAATGATATTTCAGATGTAATACATGTACTCAAAGAAGCTGATTTGGTTTTTAATGCTCTTCACGGAGGAGAAGGTGAAGACGGCACTATACAACAATTATTGGAAGATGAGAGTATCTGTTATACCGGTTCAGGACCGGATTCAAGTGCTCTTTCAATGGATAAGCATCTTGCCAAATCGTTCGCTAGGAAAAAAGACATATTAACTCCCTCTTGGCTTCATTTGAACCTGGATGAAGATGAATTTGTAGATTTAAGCGAAAGCAAATTTTCGTATCCTGTTGTTCTTAAGCCGAATGGAAGTGGTAGCACAATGGGTCTTACAATTGTAAAAGAATCCAGAGAATTAGATGAAGCCATATCTTTAGCATCACAGTTTGATTCAAGGTTATTGGTGGAGGAATATATCACAGGACGGGAATTAACAGTCGGTATTTTGAATGAAGAGTCACTTCCGATTGTAGAGATAAAACCGTCTCATGATATGTATGATTATGAGTGTAAATATACCGAAGGAATGTCCGATTATACCTGCCCAGCTGAGTTGTTTGATAAGTTGACAGAGGAAATTCAAAAAGTATCTGTCAAGATATATAAGCTCATGGGTTGCCGACATTATGCTCGAGTTGATTTCTTGCTTGATTCTGATGATAATTATTATTTCCTGGAAGTGAATACTCTTCCCGGACTGACAGGCACAAGTCTGGTACCTAAAGCGGCAAAAGCGGTAGATATGTCATTTAATGATTTAATTGCGAAAATAGTGGAGTTGGCAGTCAATGACTGAGGTTCAAGATAAGCGTTTTTGGCTTGCAGTTTATACTAAACCCAGGCATGAGAAAATCGCAGATGAAAAACTACAGGAGAAAGGTATTGAATCATATCTTCCTCTTGTGAAGAGAACTCGTCAGTGGAAAGATAGGAAGAAAAAGGTTTGGATGCCTCTTTTCAAAAGCTATCTTTTTGTACGTATTCCCCTAAAAGAAACATTGCACGTTGTACAGACATACGGAGTTCACCATATTGTTCGATTTAGCGGTACATACGGTATTATGCAGGATGATCAGATTGAAGCAATTCGACAAATTCTGGAGGGAGGATTTGTTCCTGAAAGTGACGACTATTTTGAAGTTGGCGAAGAGGTAGAAATCAGCTATGGTCCTCTTCAGGGTATTAGAGGTATTATTTCAACTAAACGGAATGAATCTAGGTTTATCTTAAAAGTTGATGGCATAAATCAAGCTATTTCAGTTATGATTGATTCTAATTGGTTAATGAAGGCTAAAACGTAATGGCGCTCCGACTATTCAACACATTAACAAAAAATCTAGAAGAGTTTAAGCCTTCGGATAGTAAAAGAGTAACTTTATACAGTTGTGGTCCGACAGTTTATACCTTTGCTCACATCGGAAACTTCAGGACATTCGTGTTTATAGATTTGCTCAAGCGTTATCTCAAGTTTTTAGGTTTTGAAGTGCATCACATTATGAACATCACAGATGTGGATGACAAAATAATCCAGAAATGTTCAGAAGAAAGTCGAACTCGCGAAGATCTTACAGAAGAATTTACACAAGCTTTCTTTGATGACTTGGAGAGTTTGAAAATTGAACCTGCTTCAATTTATCCAAAAGCGACTGATCACATCGGGGAGATGCAAACACTGATATCCAAACTAATCGATAAGAACTACGCCTATCAATCAAAGGATGGTTCGGTATTTTTTAAGTTATCGGAATTTTCTGATTATGGCAAACTATCAGGTATTGACCAAGAAGGTTTATCTCAGACTGAGCGCGTATCAAATGATGAATACGATAAAGAGAGTGTTCATGATTTTGCACTCTGGAAAGCGTGGAAGGAGAAGGATGGTGAGGTTGCGTGGGATTCACCATGGGGTCGTGGTCGCCCAGCGTGGCATATTGAATGCTCAGCTATGTCCATGCACTTTTTGGGTGAAACCTTTGATATTCATACGGGTGGAGTTGATCTCATATTTCCTCATCATGAAAACGAATTAGCACAAAGTGTTTGCGCAACAGGTAAAATTTTTGCTAAGTATTGGCTCCATAATGAGCACCTTGTAATTGAGGATGCCAAGATGAGCAAATCTGCTGGAAATTTCTATTCTTTGCAAGATCTTCTAAAAAAAGGATATTCATCGTCAACGATTAGATATTTGCTTCTCTCGACACATTACAAGCAAAAAGTCAACTTGACATTTGACGGCTTGAAAGCGGCGGCTTCGGCCGTAGAGCGATTACGGGAAGTGAAGCGGAAGTTGAAAAAAAGTACTTCTATTGTAGGAAAGACAACAGATTATGGTCCAATAGAAGATTTCACTCACGCTATGAATGATAATCTCAATATTTCTGCTGGCTTGGCGGTGATCTTTAATTGGGCCAGGGAGTTGAATCGTCAATTTGACAATGAAAGTATGTCAGAACAAGATGCGTCAGATGCTCTAGCTTTTCTCGGAATAATTGATAGTGTACTTGGAGTAATTGAGGTGAATGATGTAGAGCTTTCAGAGGAAGACTTGAAGCTGATTCAAGAGAGAGAAATTGCCCGCCAAGAGCAAAACTGGTCTCGTGCCGACGAAATCAGAGATTATTTTAAAGAGAAGGGGATTCTCTTGGAAGATACTCCTGATGGTACGATTACCGTTTCGATTTAAGTCTT
>JYMV01023806.1_pt1 | contig 16069 bp, 13 predicted proteins | sample 338911 | NCBI WGS metagenome assembly JYMV01 (sample SAMN03354496, study PRJNA234377) | hydrothermal vent metagenome | biome: Deep sea; feature: Hydrothermal plumes at the Eastern Lau Spreading Center, Western Pacific Ocean; material: Seawater | place: Tonga | collected 2009 | depth 2000 m m
CGTCTTCAGCTACCAGTTTGCCGGAGGAGCTCCTCCAGCAGCACCGTTCCCGGACGCAGGGATCGATCCCACTACCGGTGACGGAATCGGCTGCGATGGAGATGCGGATTCCCTGTAAGTGGAGGATCTGGCCTCAACACGGATTTGCTGATCAAACTCGCGACACATCGATGTGCTCCGGAGGGTTCCCCTCCGGAGTCCATTTTTTTCCGGGTATTTGTTTCCTGTGGCAAATCTCGGGCCTACCAGCATCGGTGAGGGATGTGGATCACATGGGGGACGGTGATACGATAGAAGCATGTTGAAATCCGTGCACTGACGCCGGATGCCCCCCGTGTGAAGAGGAGAACTCTCGATGCTACGCATCCTCTCTTTGATGATGTCCATCACGCTGATTCCAGCTATTTGCAGTGGTGCCGATGTCCTGACCATCGATCAGGTCAGCGGCAACGCAGGGGATTTCGATATCCCATGCTTCATCACGGCAACTCATGATCAGGCGATCGAGGGTTTCGCTGTCGGGATCCAGTTCGATCCCGCAGAGTTGACGCTGGCTTCCATCGATTTTCAAGACACTTCAGTATCTGCTCTCCTTGGCGGTGCAGACCCCGATTTCGCAGGAACCAGCATAGATAACATTACCGGCACATTTCTGGCCGGAGTGATCTTTGGATACGGCAGTGTGACCGTACCTCCAGCCTCCCTGCCCGCTTCACCAGCAGATCCGAACTCCCTGTTGAGGATGCTCTTTGCCATCGAATCCACTTCGCTTCCCGAGGTGATCCCGATTCAGTTCGTCGATGGTATCGGCGATCCGCCGGTGTTGAACGTGCTCTCATCCGGAGGGGCTTCCGTCACTCCGCAGCTCGTCGATGGATCTGTCACCGTCAACAACCTTCACCGCTTCTACTTCGGAAACATGGCCTCCTATCCCGGAAGCAGCGTCCAGGCCATCGTCCGCTACGAGCACGTCGTCGAGATCCAGGGCTTCCAGATCTCCCTCTCTTACGACAACACCATTCTGACTCTCATTGAACCCATCGATGGTTACGACTGGTTCTCAGGTCTGACTCTGGATTCCGCGATGCCTGGCGGTCCCGGTGCGCAAGGTGGAATCGAACTGTTCTATCCTGCCATGGACCCGGCTGTAGCTCCGGGTGTGGGGCTCGCCACCTTCTCTGCCATCTTTGATTTTCTGCCACCTTACGGCGGACAGGTCCTGCCCGCAGGAACCGATCAGACGCTGCTACGTCTCGAGTTTGACACATTGGCCAATCCGGTGCTGCTCGGGACAACAACCGAGATCGCATTCGACAATTCATACCTGCTGCCTTCTTGCCCCCCCAACGATCCCAACTGTACGGCGGGACCGGCCCTCAACTATGTCATCTTTGACGGCCTTTCAGTTGTTCCCATACTGGAAAACGGAATCATTGAGTTCCTCGATCAACCTGGATTCATGCGGGGCAATTCCAACAGTGATTCGGGTGTCGACCTCGGCGATGCGCTGTATATCGTCAACTGGCTCTTCGCTGGTGGGCCGATTCCCAGTTGCATGGATTCATCCGATACCAATGACGATGGAGGAGTCGACATCTCCGACACCATCTACTTGCTCAACTACCTGTTCGTCAGCGGACCATTCCCTCCAGCTCCAGGACCGAACTCATGTGGGCTGGACCCTACTTCCGATACACTCGATTGCTTACTGACAGGCGGCTGCTGATCCCCGGCAACCGCAACGCTGAAATAAAACCCCAGGAAGCCTGACCGCCATCCCCGGCCAGAGTTACCACCCTGCCTCTCCCCCCAGGAGGATTCATGCGTGATTTGATTTTTTCGGCAACACTCGCCATCGCCCTGTTGTTCACAGGATTGATCTCCGGCCAGGACCTGATGCATGTAGACGACGCAGTCGCCATCCCTGGTGCCCAGCTCGATCTCATCGTCAGACTCGATAACTCGATTGGCGTGCAGGGCTTCCAGTGCGCCCTCAGCTGGGACTCCAGCATCTTCACCTTCGATTCCGTGGACACGGCTGGTCTCGACATCGAACTGCTGCTGGCTCCTTACATGGTGGAGTTCTTCACCTCGACCAACAATGACGAGATCGAGCCGGGAATCGGTTGGGCTGCGTGTGCTGCCATCTTCGATTTCAGCCCTCCATTTGGAGGACAGACCCTGGCACCTGGATTCAATACGTCCATCACCAGGTTTCATTTCCAGACCGCGAACGACAACGCTCTGGTTGGATATTGCACAACAATCCAGCCCGCCAATAACCTCGGTCAGCCTGTGATACACAACATCTTGACCATCGATGGAGTCTCTTCAATGCCAGACCTTCAGGGGGGAGAGGTTTGCTTCGTGAACTCTTCTCCTTTTCTTCGAGGAGATGCCAATGACGACGGAAGTCTGAATCTCGCAGATGCCATCTCGCTGATCAGTTACATCTTCGGTGGCGGAAGCGAGCCACAATGCCGTTCAGCTGCAAACGCAAATAGCGACTACACGGTGGATATCGGAGATGTGATCTTCCTGATCAACCACCAGTTCCTGGCCGGACCTCCCCCCGGCGCCCCTTACCCGAACTGCGGTGCAGACCCAGCGGGTGAAGCAGGCATTGGCTGCGAGTCCTACGAAAGTTGCCTGTAGCAAGGTCCAGGGATCCTTCCCGGAGTGCACTCCGTTCGATGACCTGGCACCGTAGCGGTGACGATTTCCTGCTCCGTACCCTATAATCGGCGGCACGCATCCGACCGAGGGCGGGAGGTCCATCTGGAGAACAGCAAACTCCGATCCAGAGAATTTCGGAGCCACATCGGCTGGATGTGGTCTGGCGCAGGTGGCGCTGCACGCTCGTGTCTGATCGCCCTCCATGGTCTCGGCCAGAACGGATCCAGCATCCTGCACAAGTTGAATCCTCTGCATGACCGAGGAATCCATCTGGTGGCTCCAGATGGCCCTCATCGGCACGAGGTCAGAGGACCCGATGGCATCCGCGAGGGTCATGCCTGGTACATCTACACCGGCGACCAACAGCACTTCCTCGCTTCCCTTCTGGAATCTGAACAGGACTTGCTCGGCATCGTGAAGACGGTGCAACAAGAGAGCGGTGTCAAGCCCGAAGGGACGGTCCTGCTCGGCTTCAGCCAGGGAGGCTACCTGGCTGGATTCGTCGCTTGCCGTCATCCGGAACTGTTCGGGGGGTGTGTCATCTCATCTGCCAGGCTCAAGCATGAGTTCCTCACCGATGAAATCGCGCGAGGTGACCTGCCAAGGATGCTATTTCTTCATGATAAGGCAGATCCACTGACCGGTCCCGATCCGGTGCTCCAGTCTGTCGACCATCTTGAGAAGGCCTCTGCCCAGGTCGAGTTATGCTGGCACCAGGATGGCCATCGCCTCGGCGATGGCGCCATCTCTGCATTACAGGACTGGCTGCAGCGAAACCGTCTCATCGACTGATCCAAGAGGATGCTAGATGGCGCCGATGGACCGCTCTCGCTCGATTGAACTGAGGTCAGTTACCTGCAACCTGTGAAGCAGCGACCTTCAATTCTTCAACCTTGCCAGTTCCCTCCCATGGAAAACCATCTCCCTCGCGACCAAAGTGGCCGTGCGTCGCAGTGGCGCGATAGATGGGACGCCGGAGGTCGAGGGAAGCGATGATTCCTTTCGGGGTCAGATCAAACACCGTCTTCACCAGTCGCTGAAGATCACTATCCGGGATCGTACCGGTACCGAACGAATCGATCAGAACAGACATCGGCTCCGCAACTCCGATGGCATAGGCGAATTGCACTTCACACCTGTTGGCCAGTCCAGCGGCAACGATATTCTTGGCGACAAATCGTGCCATGTAGCAGGCAGAGCGATCGACCTTGGAGGGATCCTTGCCACTGAAAGCGCCACCTCCATGGCGCCCCATACCGCCGTAGGTATCCACGATGATCTTCCGCCCCGTCAGACCGCAATCGCCCTGCGGACCACCAACGACGAAACGCCCGGTCGGGTTGACGAAATACTTGGTGTTGTCATCGAGGAGCTCAGCGGGGACGACCGCTTGAATGATGTGCTCCTTCACGAAGGCGGACAGTTCTTCATTGCTGACATCTTCTGAATGCTGAGATGAGAACACCACTGCATCGATACGTTTCGGGACCCCATCTACATATTCCACCGTCACCTGGCTCTTGGCATCTGGACGCAAGAATGGAGCCTTACCAGCAGCCCTGATCTTGGCGTGTTCTGCGACCATCTTGTGTGAGAGTGAAATCGCCATCGGCATCAATTCCGATGTTTCATTACAGGCGTAGCCAAACATCATTCCCTGGTCTCCAGCGCCATCACGATCCACGCCCATGGCAATATCTGGACTCTGCTTGTCGAGAGAGACCATCACGGAACATGTATCAGCATCGAATCCCATCTCTGAATCGGTGTAACCGATGTCTCGGATCACTCCCCTGACCAGCTGAGGAATGTCTATCGTCGCCTGACTGGTCACCTCGCCAGCAATCACCACCAACCCGGTCGTCACCAGCGTCTCACAAGCGACCCGACTCTGCGGATCACCCTCGAGATATGCATCGAGAATCGCGTCAGAAATTTGGTCAGCCATCTTGTCGGGGTGGCCTTCAGAGACAGACTCAGAGGTGAAAAATGCATTCTCGACCAACATCCGAGGTTCCTTCCTTGTTGCGAAATCCGATCAGATCGCAGGTCGATCCGTACGGCTCGCAAGTTCCTCTCGATTGATGACGCCCGTCGATGGATACGGTCGATCTGACGGGCGGCAGATCGAGATACTCTATCGACTCCAGAACACCACGCCAACCTGGATCGTTGTCAGATCAGAACTTCTGCCAGGTGCTTGCAGCAGCGCTCCGTGGCTCCGCCCAGTTCATCGAGGAGTTCCTGGACCCTCGCATGCCGCTGCTGCCTCGATGGGCGATCTGACGCCCAGAGGCTCAGTAGTCGCAACAGATCGTGCTCATCAGCCACCTCCTGAACAGCACCGTGACGCTGGAGCAGGGTCTTCATCTCGCGGAAATTCTCGACATGAGGGCCGTGGCAGGTGAAGCAGCCGGCTGCCACCGGTTCCATCAAGTTGTGGCCCCCTCGCGCCACCAGGCTGCCACCGACAAATGCCGCATCGGAGACGCGGTACGCACCATCCAACCGACCCAGGCGATCGATCACAACTACCTGCGATGTGCCTGAACCCTGGCTCGATTCCAGAGTACCTTCGAGACCGCAGCGACGCACCAGTGCCACCACCTCTGCTGCCCGCTCGACATGCCTCGGCCCGATCCATAATTGACTACTTGGCCAGACTTCGAGCAACTTGATGTGCGCAGCCAGCATTAGCTCTTCTTCGCCAGGATGGGTACAGCCGGCACTCCAGCGAAACAGATCGACAGACACGCCGCAGGATCGATCAAATTCCAGCCTTCGACTGACGGGGTCGGGGCCGCGCAGTGAGTCCAGTTTGATGTCACCGGGGATCCGGATGCGCTCGGGGGCAACACCCAGTTGCAGAAATCTACTCGCATCTTCATCACTACGTGCGCAGATCAATTCAGGGCAACTTGCCATCCACTTCGTCAAAGGACCGAGCATCCGAAGCCTGCCGAGGCCTTTTGCCGTGATGCGCCCGTTCATCACCACCACCGGGATCGAACGAGATCGACATGCGAGTAACAAGTTCGGCCACCACTCCAGTTCAATCAGTATCAATACATCGGGCCGCAGCCTCTTCAGAACCGCCTGGACCAATGGAGAGAAATCGAGGGGCAACAGATGCACCTGGTGGTCATCAAATAGCTCCCTCGCAAGATCACGCGCACCCGTGGTCATCGTGGAGATCACCATCTCGGATCCGGGGCGTGATTTCCTCAGGGTGTCGACGAGCGATACCGATGCCCTCACCTCCCCGACGCTGGCCGCATGAATCCAGATGCGTTCGCGCGTAGGAAGAGAGATCCGCCAGATGCCGAACCTCTCTTGCAGCGATCCTATCGACCTGCCACGAGCAACAACGAGGTATAGTATCCATGGGGAGAGAAGTACCCAGGCGACCAGCATCGGCAGATCGAGCAGGAATCCACAGGTTCTGAACCACCACCCTGCGGCAGCTAGAGGTTTCACCCGATGCCTTCTGGCGAGCTCATCGGCGCTGGAGGGACTCGTATCGGATCGGGTCTGGCTCTCACCTGGCTGCGCCTGCACCACCGAGGTCACTGCTTTCCGCAACAGCGCTTGTACTTCTTGCCGGATCCGCAACTACAGGGGTCATTCCGCCTCAGTTTAGGCTGTTCATTTCGAATCGTCTCGACAGATCTCGAACTCTGTGATCCCCGTACGCCTCGCTGCATCTGTTCACCGTGAGATTGGAATTGCTGTTGCAGAGCATCGGCGGATACGCCCTCCGACTGGCCACTCCAGGTCTGCTCAAGCCCCCTTTGCGCTTCAGATTCGTCGACCTTCTCGATCCGAATCCGGGAAACGATCGAGGAACTCTCTTCACGCAGCATCTCCAGCATGGCCGAGAAGAGTGTGTAGCCTTCTCGCTTGTACTCGAGTTTTGGATCTACCTGAGCGTACCCGCGCAATCCTACGCCGGTGCGCAGTTGATCCATCGCATGAAGGTGTTCTTTCCACTTCTCGTCGACTGAACGCAGAAGCACATAGTGGAGCAGCCTATCGAACTGTTCCGCTCCAGCTGCTTCGCGCTTTTTATCGACAAGTTCGAGCCAGCGCTCGGTGGCGGCTGCCGCCCAGTCCTCCGGCTCTCCATCCTCAAACGTTGAAGGGGAAACCTCCACCATGTATCGGTGTGCCAGGTGTTCGCTGAGGGCTTCCGAGGGTTTCTGATCTGGCTCCTCGATCTGGAGTAATCCGAGGGAGTAGGCCTCGATCACCTGATCGAAATTCTCCTCCACCAGGCCGAGTAGATCGTGGCTATGCAGAATCCTGTCCCGGATCTCGTAGATGACCTTCCTCTGGCTATCCATCACCTGATCGTATTCGAGCAGGTTTTTCCTGATCTCGAAGTTCCTCGCTTCGACCTTCTTCTGGGCCTTCTCGATGGCACGGGTGACCATCGGATGCGAGATATCTACACCCTCGTCCATACCGAAGCGTTTCAACATCGCCGAGACACGATCACTGGCGAACAACCGCATCAGGTCATCTTCCAGCGACAGGTAGAACAATGTCGTTCCTGGATCGCCCTGACGACCGCAGCGTCCCCGTAACTGGTTGTCGATCCGGCGAGATTCGTGCCGCTCTGATCCCATCACCATCAGGCCACCCACATCGGTGACGCCATCGCCGAGCACGATATCGGTACCGCGTCCCGCCATGTTGGTGGCGATGGTGACGCGGTTCAGCTGTCCTGCCTCTGAGATGATCTCCGCCTCACGGGCATGGTGCTTGGCATTGAGCACATTGTGCTGGATGCCACGTCGCTTGAGACGCTCTGAGAGTAGCTCCGAGTCCTCGATGGAGATGGTCCCGACCAGCATCGGCCTGCCAGTTTCGTGTTCCACGCAGATCCTGTCGGCGACGGCAGTCCATTTCTCCTTGGTTGTTCGGTAGACGATGTCGGTGAGATCATCCCTGTCGATCGGCTGGTTGGTCGGTATCTCGACCACTTCAAGTCCATAGATCTCACGGAATTCGCCCGCTTCCGTGAGCGCTGTTCCTGTCATCCCGGAGATCTTGTTGTAGAGCCTGAAGAAGTTCTGGAATGTGATCGTCGCCAGTGTCTGATTCTCGTCCTTGATCTTGAGGCCTTCCTTGGCCTCGACCGCCTGATGCAATCCATCCGACCAGCGCCTGCCATCCATGAGGCGGCCCGTGAACTCGTCGACGATCACCACCACACCTTCGTTGACGACATAGTCGACATCCTTGCGATGGAGGAAATGCGCCTTCATCGACTGCTCGAGATGATGCGGCCAATGCATGTTTGCAGGCGAGTAGAAGGAGTCGACACCCACCAGTTTTTCGGCTGTCTCGATTCCGTCCTCGGTGAGCAAGACCTGCTGCTCCTTCTCCTTCACCTCGAAGTGCTTCCCCTTGGCCAGTTTTCGTATCACGCGATCCGCCTTGTGGTAGATCTCGGTCGATTTCTCAGCCGGTCCGGAGATGATGAGAGGAGTCCTCGCCTCATCGATCAGGATCGAATCCACCTCATCGACGATGGCGAAGGATCGTTGCTTTTGACACTGATCCTCTGGCCTGGTCTTCATGTTATCGCGCAGATAATCGAATCCGAACTCGTTGTTGGTGCCATATGTGATGTCACAGGAGTACTGCTCGATTCGCTCCTGGCTGTTCATGTTCGACTGGATGGCACCCACCGTCATCCCCACCCCCTCGTACACCACCTTCATCCATTCTGCATCCCGCTTGGCGAGGTAGTCATTGACGGTGACGATGTGAACACCCTGGGAGGGAAGTGCATTGAGGTAGGCGGGAAGGGTGGCGACAAGGGTCTTTCCCTCACCGGTTCGCATCTCTGCGATGCCTCCGTGATTGAGAACGATGCCGCCCACCAGCTGGACATCGTACGGTCGCATCGCGACACCGGTTCCAGTCTTGAGATACCGCCTTGAAGACTCTCGAACGGCGGCGTAGGCCTCGGGAAGAAGGTCGGAGAGCGAGGTCCCCGCCGCCAGGCGCTCCCTGAATTCAACAGTCTTGGCCCGCAACTGCTCTGCATCGAGGGCCTCGAACTGGGGCTCGAGTGCATTGATCTTTTCCACCAGCGGCATGATCTCGCGAATGATCTTGTCATTGCGCGTCGGTACCACCTTGTGGAACGCTGCCTTGAGGCCACTGATGAGGCCCATGATTGGACATCCCTTTCGATGGGGAGCATTCCCCGATCCAGTCAGGGTACCTGTCGCTCCCGATCCGGCAACCGATCCTGCAGTTGATGGAAGTTCCCTCGCACATCGTCGAGTGACCCCATTCCTGCAGAAGCGAGCAGATGACGCAATTCCTGAAGGATTTCCGGCAAGCAGGTCGGTTCCCTGTAAAGGTGCGTTCCTACCTGGACCAGCGACGCGCCGACCGAGATGAACTCCAGAATGTGCTGTGCCGAGCAGATCCCGCCGATGGCACAGACGGGCACCTTGACGGCCCGAGCCACCTCCATCGTCATCCTGAGGGCGATGGGACGTATTGCAGGACCGGATAGGCCCCCGGTTTCGGTGCCGATCGATGATTCACCAGTTCGCCAGTCGACCGCCATCGCACGGATGGTATTGATCAGAGAGACTGAATCCGCTCCCGCCTCCTCCGCAGCGAGCGCTTGCTCGGCGATGTCGGTCACGTTGGGGGTCAACTTCGCCATCAGGACCCCGTTAGTGAGAGGACGAACCGCGCGAATCAGCGTTGCGGTGGCCTCCGGGTCGAGGCCAAAGCGGAGTCCTTCCTTGACATTTGGACACGAGACATTGAGTTCGAACCCCGCCACCAGATGTTTGCCTTCGAGGGCCTCGACTACCGTGCAGTACTCCTCGACCGTGCGCCCGACGACATTGACAAGCACTGGGACGCCATATCTTTGCAGCCGTGGCAGGTAGTCACTGACAAACGCATCGAGTCCTGGGTTTTGCAGGCCTATCGAATTGAGCAGCCCGGCTGGGGTCTCCACCGCCCTCGGAGGAGGATTGCCGCATCTGACCTCGACCGAGATCGACTTCGGGACGATGGCGCTGAAGGTGCCCGGAGGAAGGAAGGGTTCAAATTCTTCGCCGTAGCCGAAGGTTCCCGATGCGGGAAGGACCGGGTGTGTCAGATCCACTGAGCCTGAAGGACAGGGTAATTTCACATCCAGCCGCACCTGAGAAGGGTCTACACCCTTCGAATCTGGACTCGGTCCACCCGGGTTCAGGACTGCTCCCGTCGCTCCTGCGCGGCGACACAGAGCCGGGTCCAGGGAACCGCCTCGAGACGCGGAATGGGGATCAGATCTCCGGTGTCTTCGCAGACACCGTAGGATCCTTCATCGATGCGCTTGAGTGCCTCATCGATCTCGTTGACCAGATTCGTCTCGCTCTGCATCGTGGAGAGGGTCAACTCGATCTCGAAGTTCTCGGAGCTGAGGTCTCCCTCGTCTCCGCTGGAACCTCGACCCTCGCCGTCGAGACTGGTGAGATTGCCCGTGACAACATTTCGGTGCTGGAGCAGGAGTCTCTTGAAAGGCTCCAGTTCTCTCTTGGTGTACTTCTTCTTGGCCATCGGCTCCTGAGCCTTCTCTCTATCCATCAGTGACTTCCTGCATTCTCGACGCAGATCTCTTGTCAGAGTTGCCCTGGAGCGCCATCGGTAGTCCTGTTGACCGATAACAGCACTCCGGGATATCCTCAAGGGGGATCTGGCACCCCTGAAAGGCAGCGGATTCTATGAAACGAAGCGGTGTCTCGCAAGGGATCAAGACGGATGAGTTGCCACAGGAACCGATCCGGAGATGGCTGGACTACCTGCTCGTAGAGCGAGGTCTGGCCAAAAACACACTTGAGGCATACCGCCGTGACCTGATCAGCCTCAGCGCCGAAATGCGCCAACTGCGCATCCGCTTCCCCGCCAGAGTCAGGCTCCAACACCTCCAGAAATATCTGCAGAGGCTGATGAAAGGGGGCGCCAGTGCCAGTAGCCAGCGGCGGCGGATCTCTGCCATCCGCGGATTTTTTCGCTTCCTCGTCGAGGAGGGCCTGATCGAGGCAAACCCCACTGATCTGCTGGTTTCGCCGCGTCAATCGAAGCGTCTGCCGCGAACTCTCTCTCTCGACGAGGTGAATCGCCTGATCGAAGCGACGGAGGAAAATAATCCGCACCTCGGTCTGAGGGACCGAGCCATCGTTCAGTTGCTCTACAGTTCGGGAATGCGAGTCTCGGAACTGTGCGGACTTCGACGCAGGGACTTCCAGACCGATGGCAAGTACCCGCTCGTTCGGTGCGTCGGTAAGGGGGACAAGGTCCGACTGATTCCCATCGGAGACAGAGCAGCACTTGCAGTGGCAAAGTACCGATCTCAGCTGTTGGAGGACGCTCCCGCCCTCAATGATCAGTTATTCCTCTCCGCCACCGGGCGAAAACTGAACAGGCGCAGCGTATATGCTCTGCTGGAGCGAGCGGCTCCCCTCGCCGGGATCTCACAAGGTGTGAACCCGCACCTGCTCCGTCACTCCTTTGCCACACACATCCTGGAGAACAATACCGAGATGAGAGAGATCAGTATCCGAGAAGGCTCTGATCCCGTGCCTGCGGACGCACTACCTCACCTGCAACACCTGCTCGGGCATGCCAGCATTCACACGACAGAGATCTATACCCACGTCGATCGCAAGCAGCTGAAGGCGGCTCATTCGCGCCATCACCCTCGCCCTTGAGGTGCAGGTCGGCAGTTCTCCAGGTCCTCGAAGCCAGTGATGAGCCCGGCGGTCAATCGCCTCGAGTCATCGGCTTGAGGCAGCGGATCGCGGTCTTGCCGATCAGGATCAGGTCTCCCGGTCTCAGTGCAGCAGTGTCGATCAGGCTGCCCTCGAGATGGGTTCCGTTGAGCGATTGCAGGTCGGTGATCTCGACACCGCTGGAGCCGCCCTGGATCCGGCAGTGACGCCGACTGGACAGACAATCGTGGAGTGAGAGATCCGCCTGGGCAGCACGCCCGAGGGTAATCACGGAATCGTTCAGGATGTCGATCTTTCGACCTCGATCGCGATGGTCCCCCTGCTCCACGACCAGTTCCAGCACCACGACAGACTCGCCCTGGCCCTGCCGGGACGCCTGCTCGATCGAAGCATCGTCCGCTGACCGTAGGCGCGGGTCGATGAGGCAAAATTGAAGTTCGGTGCTTCCGATCATGAGGATCTCGCCACCAGAGAGGGTACGAGTGGAAGTGGGGATGTCATTGACCATGAGGCCCCCGCCGGTGAGGTCGTGGATCTGCCAGGTGCCCTGCTGATAGCGTATCCCTGCGTGCCGATCTCCAGCGAGAGGATCGGGAAGGCTGACACTCACATCGGCCGCAGATCCGATGACAATCGGGTCGGAATCGATCTGGAAAACACCACCACAGAGGGCACCGCCGAGAACCCTGATGAAGGCACGTTTCGGTGCATCCGGCGCACCCTGTGCATCGGTATCGGTCGGCAAAAGATGTGCTCCTCCCGGGAAACTCTGGTCCCGAGAAGAATATCCCGCTCACGCGAATCGGACCAATCGGCTAGTTGAAGCAGTCCAGCAGGTCGGGGGTGGGGTCGACTCCGGGGTCAGGATAGGGCTCAGCGGGCTGAGGGCCATCGAGATAGAGGAAACTGAGCAGATGAATGGCGTCGCTGAGGTCGATTCGAGCATCGTCATTGACATCCAGAGCTTTGGGGCAGAGAGGGACCGGGCAGGCAGGGCAGGAGTTGGTCATGTAGACCAGATTGTTGATGGCATCGGCGAGATCGAGCCTCAGGTTGCCGTCCGCATCACCACGCAGAAAGACTCCATCGACAGCGATGTCGATGGTCAGGTCGATGGTCACGGGAGCAACGGACTGGTTCTGTATCACAAAGACATTGCTGATCGGAGGCACTCCCAGGTCATTTTCGAAACTCAGTTGCGTCTGCTGGGTGACGGTCAGAGAACCGCTCACATCGAAATAGATCCTCGCGAACTCCATCTCGATTCCTGTGGCAGGAATCACCTGGCCATCATACGGCGGCAAGATATCCATCAGGACTCCGAGTACCGCAAATCCAACATCATTGTCGATGACCCCCTCGACAAATTCAGCACCTGCAACCTGCGTGATGGTTCCATCGATGGTAGTGGAAGCACACTGAAGTACGGTCGGGTCAAAGGCGAGTGCAGCGGAGAACCCCTGCAGATCATCGATGTTGTAGCCGCGTAAACTGACCTCGTAATCGATCTCTCCTACAGCTGCCTGCCCCGTCGTGGAAGCGGCGATCAGAACATTCTGGGAGAGCACCGAGAGTGAGCCATCGACCAGATCTGGGAGTACTGCGTTGCCTTCGACGAATACGAGAGTGTCGATGGCGGGCTCTCCCACGCCGTTGGCGAAAGCGATCGGCTCCACATTCGTTGGCACCAACCAGCTCGAGGCATCGAGGACCAGGGTTCCGAGAAGTGCATTGGAAGGGGACGGCAAGGCCTGATCGAAGGGAGCAGAATCGTCGAAGATGGCGAGCAGCGTCGCCTCTCCTTCTTCGAGGTCAACGCTGGTGTCGAGGAATTCGACGGCAACCGCCTGAAGCACGGAGCCATTCAGGTCCAGATCCTGCAGGAAAATCCGGTCCGGATCGACTGCGATTCCCACCTGGACACCACTGACGGATTGACTGGCGGTGAGAGAGATCTCGACTCCGACTCCCGCCTGACCGGGGTAGACCACCACATCGCTCATCTCCAGTTGAGGTGCCTGCGCCGATACGAGCCGGCACATGAACACCACACAGAGAATCGCGTTCGCGACTGCTAGGCGATGGCGGTTGGATTTGGTCATCGAGTCACCTCGCTTGGTTCACGCAACACAGGGTCCAGGGAACGACTTCAACTGTGTCGAGCAACCGAGATCGCGTGCGCCGGACAGGGGGAAGCCGACTCGATCCACGGACCTCTAACTACTCTCGATTGTAGTCTTTGGAAGCGATAATCTAAGTGTGAATCCCCGATTGGTGGGCACGCAGGTTGCCACGGCTCTGAAGGAAGCAGGGCTCAATTGAGGACGGTGAGAAGTCGGTACAATTTTCCGGTAGCAACTGCGCACTCTCGATGAGTGAACTCGACTGGCCGTGCAGAACTCTGGTGGGTGAGTCCTGGCGTGTGAGACCAGGAGTAGAAAAAGGGGGGAGAGTGGTGACCGCCGAGATCCGATAGATCTTCAGCTTGTGCACCCTTCTCCCCCTCGCGTCTTCCGTCCCCGAGGGGGCAAAAGCGAAAAACCAGCGTCAACGAGCCCGCCCGATGTCGACGACCAGCCGCTTCGAAGCCCCAACAAACCCGAGGGGTAAAGAACACGGAATCAAACAACGAAGGCAATGAACAACGCCTCGATCGACGAGGCAGATTTCAAAAAGGGGGATGCCATGAGTCCCGGGCTCAGCCCGCCACAAATGCCGGGGCACAACGGTCATCCCCCCCGGTTGTCACGATCACTTCCGGATCGAAGAGGCGGGCAGCCGATGCGATCCGTACTCCCCTGACTTCATGCAACAGCGATACCAATCAGCTGGAATTTCTTAACTCCAACGATGGCAACGGTCTATGGAGATTGACGTGAATCAGGCCAGATCCGGTCGATGCTCGCAGGCGAACATGATCTGACATAAATGCTGATGAGATGGAGGATTAGTCACTTTGCATCAAGATGAAGCAGTGCGCTCTATTTCGAATCAGTCTGCGGAGACTCCATCGGCAGGGATCCGATACTTGCTCATCAATCTGTAGAGGCGATTTCGATCGATGGAGAGGAGCGAAGCAGCTCGGCTCTTGACCCCCTGGGTGTGCAGCAGGGCGCGTCGAATGTGCTCCGCCACCACCTCGTCATAGGTGGGAAAAGAACTCTGACGGTCACCGGGGGTATGCCCAGCAGCGATCGAGTCTCCAACCTCTCGTGCCGCCTCATGGAACCGAGAGATTCCGGCCCGGAGGTCCGCGTCTCGCTGTGCATCTCCTGCACCATCGTTGCCTGGATCGATGCACTGGAGCTCATCCGGCAGGTCTCTCGGGATGATGTTGTACTCGTCTCCCAGGGCGAAGGAGCGCTCGATGACGTTGTGAAGTTCTCTGACATTGCCGGGCCACCGATACTTCTTCAGCAACTCGAGGGCTCCTGGGCTGAGGCTTCTGGGTGGACAGTTATAGGCATCTGCCATCTCGAGCAGGAAGTGATTAGCCAGCGCTTCGACGTCCAGTTTTCGCTCGCGAAGTGGAGGAATCTCGATATTGACGACATTGATCCGGTAGTACAGGTCATCGCGAAACTTTCGATCCTCGACGAGTTGCTTGATCGGGGCGTTGGTAGCTGTCACCACTCGCGCACGAACTGGAATGGGTCGCGTGGATCCGAGTGGGGTGACTTCCTTCTCCTGGAGCGCACGAAGTAATTTCACCTGCAAGTCAAGATCGAGTTCTGTGATCTCGTCGAGGAACAGGGTGCCCATCTTGGCAGCCACGAAGACACCATCCTGATCCGCCACCGATCCGGTGAAGGCGCCCTTCTTGTGACCGAAGAGTTGACTCTCCAGCAATGTGCGAGAGAGAGCGCCGCAGTTGATGGCAAGGTAGGGATAATCCTTCTCTTTGAAATTCGGGTTCTTCAGACGCAGCAGCTCGTTTCGTTTTCGATGGATCTCGTGGGCGATCAATTCCTTGCCTGTACCTGGCTCACCCTGGACGAGTACCGGCGATGGTGCGCCAGCGACCTTGTCGACGATGCTGAACACCTTCTCCATCTTGATGTTGCGCTGCCTGCGCGCAGCACTGTTTACCATCGAAACTGCGAGCCGCTCCTCGCGGAACTTGAGTGCCTTGCGGATCGCCTCGACCAGATCCTTGAAGGTGTCTGATCCCGGTTTGGCCTTCTCGATGATGTCCCGGACATTCTCATCGATGAGTTGATTTCTGGCCTTCTGTCCCCCAACTCCGGAATGGATGATGAACTGGATCTTATCGTCGAACTTCTGGACCATCTGATTCAGTTCATCGCCTCGAATAAAGGGCATATCCAGATCGCTGACGACCACATCGATCGTTTTTTCCTTGAGGGTCGCCAGCACGTTTCTCTCGTCTGACTCAATTTCGACCTTGATGTCCAGTGCCTCTTCCTCGTAGTGCTGCTCGAGGCGCAGGGCGAGGGCATCCAGTTGTAACTGATTATCATCGACCAATAGAACCGTCGCTTTTTTCTCCGCCTTGTCACTCATCATTGGTTCCCTCCAGGGTTGGTCACAACCCATCCCACTCCCTCGGCGCGACACTCAAGCAGCGCTCCGAAGAACCCTGATTGCAGTGGCGGAACTGCAATCTGATCCAGGCC
>JYMV01020282.1_pt1 | contig 16068 bp, 4 predicted proteins | sample 338911 | NCBI WGS metagenome assembly JYMV01 (sample SAMN03354496, study PRJNA234377) | hydrothermal vent metagenome | biome: Deep sea; feature: Hydrothermal plumes at the Eastern Lau Spreading Center, Western Pacific Ocean; material: Seawater | place: Tonga | collected 2009 | depth 2000 m m
CCCCCCCCTCCGCCATACCCTAACTGTTATAATAGTCTGTGTAATTGGCTTCTGGCACTGTCTCTTTTGTAGTTTCAAAGTTTTTTTCTTATGGTTGCTAGAGGATAGATATAAAGAATATTGGTGTTTTTTTATGCTGCTTTCTACAGTATTTAAGCTATGTCGTGCCGGTCAATGTTATTGAATGCTACCACTCTACTGTAGATCATTGCCAAGCAATATTACCAAAGGTTATATGGAATAAACATCATCATGGGAGGACTCATGAAGTAACAAACCTCTATGGTGGTAAGTACCGACTGTAGAAGTAGATGCAGCACAGATGTATATTGGTATATACATAATTTAGTGCTCACGACGCGTTCCTTGGATAACCTTCATCAGATACACTCATAGTCAAAAATATTGGAAAGCCTTATACTATTATCGTTTCTTTCTGTGGTTCTACATGAACCAGGTACCATATATGCTTTATTATGTCCATGACTTAATAACACAGAAGATTAACTATTAGACCCCCTTTGTTAGTACTCAAAATCACATCATTGTAGGATAAAGGTTAATCTCACTCGGATATATGTGACCTTAAAAGATTTTGGCTATTGCGTTTATGTCCTTTGTTTTTCTTGCTCACAAAGACGTTTAAGTTATAAATATAGCTTGTCCATTGGTTGACTTTGACCCGATGAAGGTTATTACATAGACACCTCATGTCCACTAAATTAGATATACACGTATTTATTCCATTTTCCTGAAATGTAAATCATTTCTAAGATCTTGCAATTAAAAGCATGTTAAATGATTCGATATATTTCAACATAACGCATATCAATTTCTCAGAATGCAACATATGTTGTTCGCTGCAGCTTATATCATAAAAATAGATATATTAAAATAACTGCTTTAAATCAATAGGACAACGATCGTTTGATAGAGTCATTGGGTTGATGCACGGAGATTTGAAATTTAGAAGAAGAAAAAAGACCTCCAGCATTTTAATAGGGTTGCTGTTGATCCTCTCAAGTTTGTTGTGTTTGTTTATGTGGATTGTTGTTTGTATGTTTTATTGGTATTTATTGACATTGGGATGGTCTTCCTATATTTAGTTATATGTTTTTGTTTGTCAACTCCGGGTATCTCCTATCTTTCTCATTACTTAACTTTAACAAATGTTCCTAGCTTTAGCCCATTTCAAATACCAGCACTGATTGCTATCCATGTTTATGTCGTCATTTATTTGTGTGATAGTATATGGTCTTGTAAGTGAGTCTGTGCATGTTTTTTTTATCTTTTTTTTATATATGTATTGGCGTTGGTGATCCAGTTATCAAGAGAGGAGGGTTGGGATCCCATTGACTGTTTTAAGCCGGCCAAATGTTTGTGACTGTCCCAAACCAGGACCTGGATTTCCAATGTCATATGTCGTGGACTGTCTTGTGTTGAGTGAGTTCAGTTGATTAGAGAGGTCTTGTTTAAGCTCGTTTTGTTGATATTGATGGAATTGATGCCCATTTTACTGTTTAAATCTTCTTTACACAATTCTCTTGTTTATATCAAAATGTTTGCTTACAACGTTAACTGTCCTTCATGATCTTCTTACATTAGCTTTGCTAGAAATGCTAGCAGACTTGTTGCTATCAGGCTTAATATTTGTTAGTGCTTATCCTTCTAGGATATTTAAGATCTACCCTTGGTATTAGTTTGGATGGTGTAACTCAATCTTTATTGCTATGCATAGTGATAGGTGGCCCATTGTAAATATATATGCATGTTATCTTCTGCCCATTGCATTGTATTATAATCTTCGATTTACGACATAAGATGGTATCTTCCCACTTCTCCTGCACGATTTAGCTATATATGAATGCTAAAGAATTTTACATGAGGATAGAATTTCCTCCATAATTCTATAAAGAAAAACTACGCACGAAAACCTGTAAGAAGAGGAGTATTATATCTGATAAGACGGTTTTATTTTAACATCATGTGTAATCTTTTATTTGTTTGCCCACAATCTCCGGAATCGCTTTTTTCATTTTATTTATATTTGAGATACAGATGTGGCACTTACATGTGGAGGCATCAGTTTGCATAACAGGGTACCATAATTTGCTATTCATGCAATACAACAAAGGAATCATAACCAGGCACAAAAGGTGTAATATTGGGTTTTATGTTTCAAAGTGCAATATGATTTCAAACATTTATCTTTCCAGAAACCCGTATCCACAAAACACCACACATATGCACTAAGTTAGTTATCCACGTGTTTATTTAGTTTTCCTAACATGCAATTCAATTCATTTCTGAGAACATGCCATTTTGCGCATGTTAAATGATTCGATAGATTTCAGCATAACGCATATCAATTTCTCAGAATGCAACATTTGTTGTTCACTGCACCTTATATCATAAAAATAGATATATTATAATAACTGCTCTAAACCAATAGGACAACGATCTTTCGATAGAGTCATTGGGTTGATGCACGGAGATTTGAAATTTAGAAAAAAAGACCTCCAGCATTTGAATGGGGTTGTTGTTGATCCTCTCCAGTGTGTTGTGCTTGTTAATGTTGATTGTTGTTTGTATGTTTTATTGGTATTTATTGACATTGAGATGGTCTTCCTATATTTAGCTATATATTTTTGTTGATCAACTCCAAGTATATCCTGCCTTTCTCTTTATTTAACTTTAACAAATGTTCCTAACTTTAGCCAATTTCAAATACCAGCACTGATTGCTGTCCATGTTTATGTCGTCATTTATTTGTGTGATAGTATATGGTCTGTAAGTGAGTCTGTGTATGTTTTTGTTATCGTTTGTTTATATATGTATTGCCGTTGGCGATCCAGTTATCAAGAGTGGAGGGTTGGGATCCCATTGACTGTTTTAAGCCGGTCAAATGTTTGTGACTGTCCCAAACTAGGACCTGGATTTCCAATGTCATATGTCGTGGACTGTCTTGTGGTGAGTGAGTTCAATTGATTAGAGTGGTTTTGTTTAAGTTCATTTTGTTGATATTGATGGAATTGATGACCATTACTGTTTAAATCTTCTTTACACAATTCTCTTGTTTATATCAAAATGTTTGCTTACAACGTTAACTGTCCCTCATGATCTTATTACTTTAGCTTTGCTAGAAATGATAGCAGGCTTAATATTTGTTACAACGGATTTACAATTACAAATAAAATGAAAAACCAAATATACCACACCGTCGGAAAATGTCCTAAATCTAACAAAAAAAACAAATATACCACACCGTCGGAACAGTTCCTACATCTAACAGAAAAACAAAATATACCACACCGTCGGAACAGTTCCTAAATCAAATATCAAAGTCACTAAAAAACAAATGCATGTCTGGTCATTTTTCTGGCTTAGTACAAGCACAGCAAGTGAGGATGTTAAGCTGGTTTTATGGACACAAAAGTCCCCTCTTAGTGAAATGATGACATCATGCAACTGCATTCCACATCTGAGTAAAATGCCAACCCTCACATATAGCTGGGCGAACAGTATGCGTTATATATTTAATATTCGTAACACATGTATATCCCTGGTGTTTAGTGGTGTTCGTGTTACTCGATCTTTAGTTTTATGTGTGGTGTTTCGTAGATCGCTGTTTGTCCATTTGTCTTTTTTCGTTTGGTCATTGTGATGCCTTTCCGTCTTCAATTTGTGGATTCTGGTTGTCCCGTAGGTATCTTGAAGCTCTTTTTTCTATGTATATTAGTTCAGATAAGTTCATCTGTGGGTAGATAAATTGTATTTAATTCCTATTTTAGCGATTTGTGAGTTACATATTTGGGGTCATTCCTGTTGGTAGGACATTTGAAGTACCCGGAAAACGCATGCGAAAATGCTAACACGACGGATGCCACTAGTGGAACAGGAACTACTTACTCATGCGGAGCACATGACTCCCTGGTTATAATGATGTTCGTGTTGATCTTTGGTTTTCTCTGTGGTGCTTGTATCTGTTTCTCGTATTTACGACTTCTGACTATTCTTTTGATATCTTCAACTTTCCCTTAGGTCATAAATTTAATAATGGAAGGCAATGAGTGCATGGGAATACAGATGAAATCCAGCTACTACTCCAAGAAAGACAAAGTCAAACGGGGTGCATATCATACCAAAAGAACTACTGTTATAAAAGCAATGGTATATATGCAAAAGGAACAATTTCTTGCCAATATGGACTCCACGGACTTATTTCTGTATACACACATACACATAACATAATGAATATAACGTTTAGTTCTACGAAAAGTAAATTTCATGTAATAAACGTTAGAGAATACCGAAGGGGCAATCCAGAGAAACTGGCAACATATGGTATACAAGACGAAGAAAAACAAAGCAAAAACACAATGCAATATGTATTGGACACCACTATGCACACAAAAACACAAACACAAATAATGCAAATAAGACATGGGCCCTCTTACAAATCACCAGAGGTAACGACGAACCGAACATCATTTTTATGCTGAAATCGTAACTGACATCACAACACGGAACTCAGAACGTAAAGATACATAAAAGGACAAAATAAAAAAATAAAAAGATGAGCAACACTGACCCCTCCAAAACACCGGGGGTGAACTCAAGTGCTCGCAAATGGTAAGCAGTTCCTCCTTCTTATAAAGCACTCGCCGTTTTTCACATATATACAGTCAAGTCTGGAAAAGGTCGTGGCAGTGATAGAGGGAAAAAAACATCTACATAAAAAGTAAAAGATTCATTGTCAATTGAGATATGGATATTTCATAATGGTCAACCAGATTGTGATGACGACCGTATAATTTTTGTAGCGATGGCTTAATCCTAGGTGAATAAAAACAAAAATGTCTGCATAAGTAAAAATACATATGACACCAAACATCTATTCCAATACAATTACCATGAAGACACATAAATTATCTAATATTGATATTTAATCGCGATTCATATCATTGATATATTAGATGTTTATATCTTATAGTCAATCAACCCTGTCGACGCACCCCTTGCATGTTATATGCATCCTACGTACACATCACGAACTTGATCTTTTTTCACAGAAAATTGTCAAAATATAATTGTTAAAGTACAACAAAAAGCAACATACTTTGTACAACGTGGAACATTTTTTCCAATTTTAATTTCTTTTTCAATTTCTCTATAAAAACACTCGAAATGGCACACTTCATCTTATATCATTATCTTTATCTCAATTCAATATGGTAAGTCTTGCAAGAATAGCATATCAAAATTTCACTGATGGCACTTCTTTGGTTGATAAAAGCAGAACAGTTTTTTTTATTCTCAAATAGTCATTATAAGTTAATTTAATTATTGGGAAATATATTTTCTACTTTTTTTTTAACTCTGTTATAAATGTGATCAGAAGAAAAACGCAAAATAACCAAAATGAGATTAGGTTAGAGGGAGGGGGAATGTAAATATACATAATATAGCTTAAGTTATAATTGTAATCATCGTATTCCGAAAATAACGCGATTTATTGCACACATTATATAAATAACATTCCCAAAATAACCAGATTTATTGTACACTTTATATAAATAACATTCCGAAAATAACCTGATTTATTGTCCATCTTATTAATTAATATTCCGAAAATAACCTGATTTATTATCCATCTTATTTAATTAACATTCCGAAAATAACCTGATTTATTGTGCACATAAATACATTGCCCCTTTTTCTTTACGCCATTGCATTGTATATCCTTTTCGATTGATGGCTACTGATTACACCTTTAATTGTTTGGTTTATGGTGTTTCACGGCACTTTCAACAATATTCCAGCTATATCGTCGCAGTCAGTTTTATTGGAGGAGAAAACAGGAGTACCCTGAGAAAACCACTGACCTGTCGAAAGTCACTGACAAACTTTATCGCATAATGTTGTATCGTACATCTTTGATATCTTCAACCTTTTCTTTCTTTCTTAGCTAACCGCATCGGTGACGTAATGGTTAGCGTGCTCGCCTCGAGTGCGGTAGATCGGTGGTTCGAGACCCGGTCGGGTCAAACCAATGATTATAAAATTGGTATTTGTTGCTTCTCTGCTAAGCACGCAGCATTAAGGATAAAGAGCTAAGACTGGTTTTGCTCGGAATCAGAATAATTTGTCCGAGTGGAACGACATTTCTATTCGCGAACTGTTGCTTCAGTGAGCTAGCACTATGAATATCCAACTCTGAGTGTTGGTCTAGGACAAAGCGGGCCTCTTCATCATCTCATTGAAAAAATAATTTGTTCTCGCCATGATATAAAGACAAATTCCTAAATTGGCGTTAAACAACAATCACTCATTCACTCAATCTTTCTTAGCTAACATGCCGAAATATCCCGATGATTTACTATATACATAAGTTAACTAACATACGGAAAATACCAGATTAATTGTACACTAACTAAATTAACCAACATAACTACGTAATATTTTTTTTTATCTTAAACCGCATCGGTGATGTAATGGTTAGCGTACTCTCCTCTAGTGTGATAGATCGTGGGTTCGAGTTTCGGTCGGTATAAAATGGGTACTTCCCTGCATCTCCGCTTAGCACGCAGCATTACGGAAAAAGAGCAAAGACTGGCTGGCTTAGAATCAGGATAATGTGTTCGATTGGAGCAACATGTCTACCCGCGGACTGTTGTTTCAGTGAACTAGCACTGTAAATATCCAATTAAGGGTGTTGCTCTAGTACAAAGCCAACATCGCCACATCATCATGTCATTAACAATGCAATTTGTTCTTGTTATGACATAGCTGAAAAATTTGCATCACACCATCATCTGATCAACAGTTCTGTAACTTGTTCTTGTCCTGATATAGATGAAAAAATTGTTCATTTGTCGTTAAACAACAATCATCCACTTACTACTTATTTTCATTTTATTTGATTTTGTTTTAATTTCAAGCTAAAAACAAATATTCTTGTTTTTTGTGCAATGGTCATTTTGGTAAATTCAACAACGTCATGGTTTATTTCTCATAGACGAGTTAGTCCCGGATTTATGGATTGTTTCTGCCATGTGGTATGCTTGGGGAGCTAGCAATGCACATGGAGTTGTCTCAAAATATGCAATGGGAAAAAAAGAAGATCAGCGCCGGTGATTAATCATATACATGTACACAACGAAAAATACTTTCTCACTAATTAATTATCAAAGTTTGTCTTTCATTCAACGTGGAATATGTCAAACAGTTTCCCGAGCTTAAGGTGTATACTTTTATCTATGCACTTATGGACGTATTGTTTATGGTAGAATGTTGATTATTCACACTCATTTTGTTTGCAATTTCTAGATGTAATTTTTTTAAACTTTAGTCCACCTAAGTAGTCAGTCCACTTGAAACTATGTAAAACTTTCTAGGTGTCTTATTACTAACCTAATAGTAATCATGTGGTAGTTTTTTCCTCTGTATTTGTAATCTCGTAATGTGATGTCGGTCACAATGGTGACGGTATTTGTAAGATTGTCTAACCCATATTTTGTTCTCTTGCTGATAAGTATGCACTTGATCAATTCTACACCTCAAGTAATATCTAAACGAGAAAAATGTCCAGATGTTACGTTTATTAACAGAAGTAAAGAGTACCTCGCAGCTGCCACCTAGGTTTATTTTCACACACTGGTTTTGGAGTATTAGCTATGCTTATTGTTGAGGACCCCATTGTGACTAAGACATTTAAAACAGAAATAAAGCACTATTCTCTTACATTGATTTGTGTCTGAGAGTAAAAGTTGGATAGTCCATCATGTGAATTTATGAATTTACATCAAAGTCCTTTCTTACTGATGCTCAAACCGAACGGCTATGATTAGAAACGCAGATATCAAACTTAGTGGACATGACGCATTTCTGGAATAAACTTCATCATGAAATAGTATTGCATTGTTAAATTGCACTGTGAAATAGTAATTCATTGTTAAATTTGAAATCATTTCAGGCATTGAGACTGACTCACGATTCCGATTTATTAAGTGTTCCGTAATTAAGAGTTTTCACAATAAAAACAATTAGATTACTGGTATTTTATTTAACACATTTACCGTAAATTCTACATTACGACTATCGTAAAGAGAAGTACAATCTATATGAAGGGAATTTAATGTGTTGCCATTTTGTGCATTTAATGACGAAATACGATCAATTGTTTTCTGGGTGACAACGTTATTACTCCTTATAAATTGTAATACAACCGAGTCCAGAAAAGTGTACCGCCGGAAATCCCAATGTTCGTCACTTCCGCTCGAGCCACTTGATTCTCATTCTAATTTTATAACTAGTGTCTGTAGAATATTCGACGTCTTAGACACTATACAATATGTGGATTTTATCTTAATACAAGCGAACGGAACAATTATGTTATAATATGGTTTTCTATTCCCACAGGAGCAACCGAATGGTATTTTACTTCCCTGAACGTTTGCAGCATGGAATGTAGACAGAAGTGGACAAATAGAAAAGGAAGAATTTGCATTTTCATCTCATACAAAGGTAAATGATAAAATTGGTAGTAGATTGTTCTCAAAGATTGATGTAAATGGTATGATTATATAGTTATTATCGTCATTCTAAAGATTATTTCCATTCTAACACGGCATTTACGGTAATTTTATGCATTCAAGCGTACCTAGACAGAGGTTATTTTTGGGCGCTGTTCCAATTATTGACAAGAATATATAAGGCTACAGAAGCTGTTCCAATTACCTCCCGCTATTATTTGCAAGAATATATAATGCTACATAAACATTATAAAAATTGATAAGCGTTAGAGAAAACCGAAAAGACCATCAAGAATGGACAGTCCAGAGACTCTGGAAAGATTGGCACAAGACACAGAAGGAAGACAAACAATGTAACTTGACTGCTGAAATAAAAATAGTGCATGATAAACGCAAATACTATTAGTAGTGTTATGTGTCTAGCTTCTTAAATTGAGAAAAATAACATAATAACATAATAGTTTGAAATTATCCTTCGTTAATTGCACTTATAATTTGGCAGACAAGCACCAGTCTGAAAATGAAAGACATTCAGCATATATATAAATATATATTGCCTAATATTTGATACGATGTCAGCTTATAATAACATTAAAACTTTGACGGAGAGGATACGACTCAATTCGGTAATTTAATATTCTAATGCTATTTATTTCTATTTTACAGGAGACGGCACGTTGCCTGTAGATGAATTCACTGCAGCTCCAATTCTTAAAGAAAACTGTTGAACTAATTAGCAAAGGGAATGTATTAACTTAGTTAAATATATACAAAGTTGACTGTTTGTTTATGCATTCATTATGCCAATAAAACTAGAGCTTAATTCCGCTTCATTTTGTTATTTATGTTCCTGTACCAAGCTAATAAAGTGAGTGGTCATTATTTGTTAGGGATATCGATTTGATCTCTTTCCATGATTTTACGATTGGATTATTCGGTTTTTTTTTCATTTTATTAGTACTGATGTTAAAGTAAATTTTTGTCTACCAGCGGTCTAAATGTTGTGTTTATTCTTTCTACATGTCAAAAAAGCGTACAGGGGTATCTGTGCTACAATGACATGTGTGATTTTATACCTACATTTGTTATACAGTGTTAATTTTCATGTTTGTCTATGCATGTGTAATGCAGTGTAATGTTTCGTGTTTATCTATGCATGTATCCTGCAATGACATGTGTCATGTTTATCTAGTTATTCTCCCTGCAATGACATGTATCGTGTTTATCTAAACAGTTGTCCTGTTATGACATGTGTCATGTTTATCTAGTTATTCTCCCTGCAATGACATGTATCATGTTTATCTAAACAGTTGTCCTGTTATGACATGTATCATGTTTATCTAGACATATGTTCTGCGATGACATGTATCATGTTTATTTATGCATCTGTCCTGCAATGACATGTGTCGTATTTCACTTTTATTGATGGAGGAAACCGGACTGTCCATTGAAAACCTCCGATCTACTGACAAACTTTATTGCATAATGTTGTTTCCTGTACATCTCACCATGGGCGGGATTCTAACTCACAACTTTAGACACTGATTGAATAGGTAGTTTGTCAGTGACATACGACCGGTCTGTGGTTTTCTCCGGTTTCCTCCACAAATAAAACTGACCACCACGAAATAACTGAAATATTGTTGAAAGTGATGTTAATCACCATAACTCCCATCTCCCCGGTTTCTGCACCAATACAATTGACTGCTACGATATAAGTGAAATATCGTTGAAGGTAGCGTTAAGCACCATAAACCAAACCATTACGAGTATGCGAGATTTCATTTCTCATTTCTAATATATTTCTATAACAAATAAGAATATCGGCTTGTAAATAGTACTATTGATTAACATACGTATTTAATATAATATGCTCAGTTGTGTATGACGAGTTAGAATATACAAAAGGGTTGATCGGAATCTGTAAATCGGAAGGTAAAAAGGACAAAAGGACAAACAACGATCCACAAAACATCAAGCCGAAAACTAAAGATCGAGCAACACGAACCGCACTAATATCCGCCGATGAACTCATGTGCCCCGAAAGGGAAAGCAGTAGCACCTGTCGTTTTACTCTAGCTACAAACCCGGCCCGGTGATAAATGAGAAATTTGTATATGTTCCGTATCTCTATATAGTAAGAATTCGTTTGAATTTGAAAGTTTTATTTACATTTCAGATGTTATTGAGTTAATTTTCGAAGAATTCAACATCTCTCTTTCTGTATAGGTGCCTTACTAAATTCGTCTTTAGATAGTGTTCCATCACCTGTAAAAACGCAATGCAAAGGATATAACATATAATTAATATGTAATCAGTAAATACAGGCGATCGATTTCACGTTACAATGTGAAAGAAAATGTGAATCCATAGTGCGAATACAAAATTAGCTTAGCAAAATTAAATTAATTATTCCCAGTTTTACAACATTCACACGTTTAATTGAACATTGTATTGACGCTTGAAAACTTCCCGTTTATTTGTGTTAACGTTACAGTAGCACTTGCATATGGAGTTTATATATCACAGTTTAAACGATATTTCATGGCTTGTTCAACCTAGCTGAATGTTTAATGACAGGATTGCACATGACGAACAACCACCATAGACAAGGATTCATGACAATTAACTAGAAACCCTCACTTCAAAAGATTTACGGTCACCATCATAAATCGGCTGATCGCTAGGCAGTGTCTATCACACAACGACTCAGACTTTGTTTTCTGTGTAAGAAGAGTTTGAAGATATCAAAGGAGTAATCAGAATCCGCATATCGAAGAAGGACAGACAACACAATGGCCAAAAGAAAAAAGACACACAACGATCTACAAAACATACACATAAAACTAAAGATCGAGTAACACGAACCTCACCAAAAACGGGAGGTGAACGCAGGTGCTCCGGAATGGTAAGAAATTCCTGCTCCACTAGTGGCACCCGTCGTATTGATCTAGTTACAAACCCGGTGATAGGTCATCAATGAGGAAAGGACCGGGGAGTGTTTACAAGTGGAACATATCCGTGGTTATTTGTAACACAGATATTCCATAACGGTCAATCATGTCATGGTGGCAACCGTAAGACCTACGAAGTGATGACTTCAACAAAAAAAATAGGAATTTCATTACGCGTAGTAAATACTGTCGGTGTTGAATACTTGAGATATACATAATCAAGATTTTAAATATAAAAATGAATGAAATATTATCAAGCATCTCTTGCAGGTTATGACTATCTGAATCAGTAAATTGTATTTCGCCAACTTCTGTTATCGTAGTGTTTTGAGGGTCATTTCCCCTTTTTCCATTTTTTTATTGTTGATGAAATTATACATCATTTGGGTCATTGTTGTCGCGATTGCATGATAGTTTGATAACTATCTACCTATGTAACCACTGTATTTCACACACAAGTAGCGTGTTGGGTGCTGAGTTTAATGTGTTGGATACAACAGCTCGTCATTTTTTGTCACCAGATACCGTGATTTGAACGTGGCGTTAAAATCAATAATGCTGAGCCCAATCTATCTTCACTATCTACCAGTTGCATTTAAAGCATGTAAAAATTCATAGATTTGAAAAAGATCTAAAGTTTAATATATTACCATTTGTATCACATTTTGTAAATGCAAGCTTTGTGTTCACATCATTCTGGTCTACATGGGCGTCAAAAGCAAACTCCTGTTGGTCTATTACATTGTCTTTATCTAAATCCCAGGCAGCAAACTGACATGGTAGCATAAGTTCGAATGTTCCAGCCTCACGCTGAAAACAGATAATACTCTAAATTAGTCCGCCGCAAGAAAATAATTAAAATCGTCATAACCGTATTCAATAATGATTGGTATTACAAAAGGAACATTGTTTTTCCTCTGACCCAAATATATAAGTTTAACCCCTACACACCGAAGTAATTGTACCAAACCAGGTAAATGAATGGTCATGTAAATGTACAATTTATATGTATGTTAGGCGCATCGATTTTGCCTCTTTCTGGAATTTTTCGATTGAATTTAGAAACTGTTCTGAAGGTGTGTTATATTTTTTATTTTCATTCTATTTGTTAATTTCGATATTTATTTTGCTTCATGTAGTTACTGTTTTATATCTGGTTTATTTCATTGTGTAGTAAATTTCATGTTCAATTTACATGAATACCAAATGAAAACCACGCCTGACAAAATACATGCACATAATAGCAGACATTTGAGTGCTAAATGGTGTCTGTGACTTTTCAAAAACATAAGCAATGAAAAATGTGCTATACTATCTCTATTTCTGCTTACATAACCTTTCAACTTATGGCTTTGATAAGTCAGAATTATTATTTAATGCAAAGCACATTGTCGAACAATATATCACGTGATCAACCATAAGTTTTGACGTGGTTCCACAATTTTCCTGATTATGTTTTCTGTGATATTTAGTAATTGACGATTTTTCAAACCGATAAGATAAGTATTACCTCTTCTAACTCCCTTTTCTTGCCTCCACAAGCATATGCACAATTGAATTTGCAGATTGCCCTCCTCATGCATATGACTTTGCACTTGCATCTATAAATAGTAACTATTCGTCTGTGTCTTGTGTACTTCTGATGAAAGATCCAGGATTCTCCACAGTCAAAAAAGCTGAATAACACTATAAGTGTCAAAGCTAAGGAAAGTTTAAGATGCATTGCTCCGTAATACTGAAATAATAAATCATTATAGTGATCAAATGAAAAACAAAATAAAAATACAACACTATTGGAACAATTCTAAAATCTAATAGAAAACCGTAGAAACAGAGGCACTTCAATACAAAGTGGTGGTGTTAAGCTAGTTTTATGGACCCAAGCCTCCCCTCTTAGTGATATGATCTTGTCAAGCAACTGCCTTCCATCTGTGAGATATATGACAAGCCTTACATATAATCGAGTGTTGAGCGTTATTATATAGAACGCTATGATCTTGAGCATTATACATTATATATTTAATCGTCGTGACACATTCATAATATTAGTTCAGATAAGTCTATCTGTGGGTAGATAACTTAGTATTTAATGCCTATTTTAACGATATAATAGTTACATAATTGGACCGTATTGGTAAGACAATCGGAATACACGGTCAAAATCATGCGATAAAATTAACACGACGGATGCTACAAGTGGTGCAGGAATTACTTACTTTTTCCAAGCACCTGACCCCCTTGGTCTTAGTGAGGTTCGTGTTGCTCCTAGGTTTTCAGTGTGGTGTTTTGTCGATTATTCTTTGTCTTTTTGCCCTTTTTTCTCTTTGTCATTGTAGTACATGTATTTGTTCTTCTATTTACTTCTGACAACTCTTTTTGATTTTTCAATCTTTATTAAGCTCATAATTTTAATGGTGGAAGGAAACGAATGCACGGGATTACAGATAAAAATCCGTCTACCATGCCAAGTAAGAACTCAAATGGGGTTCAAATAGTGATTAAAGAAATACTGTTATAATATCAAAAGAAAGCAATTCTTACCAATATGGAAACCACGGACTTATTTCTGTATACACATACACATATAACATACTCTTTAATAAATAGTGATATTTGGCTCACGTGGTTAGAAAATGAAAGTGTTTAATTAATAATGTTGCATATTACGTTTCGTTTTGGGAAAAGTCAATATTATTTATTTCTACGTAATTCGGCACGATTAAAAACATAAACGTCAGCATCAGTTAAAATACATATGATACCAAACATCTGTTTCTATACCATTACAATGAAGACAAATCAATTATCTAATATTGGAATTTAATTGGGGAATCAGATCATTGATGCTTTATATTTTTATATATTAATTATATCAATCCTGTCGACGCACCCCTTTCATATTATATGCATCGTAATTACATATCACGAACTTGAACTTTTTCCCAGAATATTGCCAAAATCGATTTATTAAAATACAGCGAAAAGCAACATATTTTGCACAACGTGGATTTTTAAAGATTTTCCTTTAATATAGAAAAAAACAAATATCTCTATAAAACACTAGAAATTGTTCATCTCATGTTATATCATTATCTTTGACTCAATTCATTATGGTAAGTGTTTCCAGAATAACATTTCAAAATTTCACTGATGGAACCTTTTTTTTCCAGTAAATATTATAAGTTAATCAAATTATTCCGCAATATATTTTTTACTTATTTTCTAAAATCTTTTTTTTTAAATGCGATCAGAAAAAACCGTAAAACGACTAAATCTGATTAGGTTAGAGGTGACACAAAGCAAAATAATATCATATCTAAAGTTATTATTGTAATCATCATATTCTTTCTTGTTTGCATTAAAGACATAAAAATATGAATATTTGTAAAACACAGCGAAGGCTTAATTTCTACGAACATATTGAAAATAACCAGATATTTTGTACTCCTTATATAAATAACATTTGGAAAATAACAAGGTTTATTTTACTCCTTATATAAATAACATTTGGAAAATAACAAGGTTTATTTTACACCTTATATAAATAAGATACCGAAAACAACCCGATTTATTTTGCTGCAAAAAGTATATAACATACGGAAAATAACCCTGTATATTGTACACCTAATTTAAATAATATACCGAATATAATTTGATTTATTGCACACATAAATTAACAAACATACCGAAAATAATGCGATGTATTGTACACATAAATTAACAAATATACCGAAAATAATGCGATGTATTGTACACATAAATTAACAAATATACCGAAAATAACCCAATATATTTGACACATGAATTCCTATTCAATTTATAAATGTTTTATATTGAGTACTATTTTGTGTAGCACTTCGTAATATATTTATCTTAAACCACATCGGTGAAGTAATGGTTACCATTCTCTCCTCTAGTATGATAGATCGTGGTTTCGAGCTCCGGTCACGATAAGATTAGTATTTGCGGCATCTCCGCTAAACACGCAGCATTAAGGAGTAAAAGCCAAGACTGGTTGGTTCGGATTCAGGATTATGTGTCCGATTGGAGCAACATGTCTACCCGCAGTGAGCTTGCACTATAAATATCAAATTAGGCGTGGTGGTCTAGTTCTAAGCCAACACCATCACATCATCATCTCATCAATGGTGACATGTTCATTTGTCGTTAAACAACAATCAATCACTCACTACTAATGTTTATCTTACTTGGGTTTTCTTTAATTTTAAGCTCAGAAGAACTATTCTTGTTGCTTGTGTAATTGCCATTTTGGTAAATACAACAACGTCTTGGTTTACTTCTCCCAGAATACATCGTCACGAAACGAAGACAATCTATGTAGATTGTTTCTGCTTGGTGATATGCAAGGAAGGCTCGCATTGCACATGGAATTGTCAGAGAGGATGCGGTGGGAAGAAAAGAAGATCAGCGCCGGTAAGTAATTATATACATGCAGAAGAATAGGAGAGGATCGGAATGTGTGTGAGTGAGAGTCAAGCTTGAGGAGTGGACTGGAAAGTGGAAGGGGGAGCTTTCACAATTGACAAGCAAAATATATCCTTATACATTTTGCCAACGTG
>JYMV01046868.1_pt1 | contig 16068 bp, 14 predicted proteins | sample 338911 | NCBI WGS metagenome assembly JYMV01 (sample SAMN03354496, study PRJNA234377) | hydrothermal vent metagenome | biome: Deep sea; feature: Hydrothermal plumes at the Eastern Lau Spreading Center, Western Pacific Ocean; material: Seawater | place: Tonga | collected 2009 | depth 2000 m m
TGGATATAAAAGCTACCCGGATAACCACTGGAATGAAGCTGGCCGCCGCCCAGGCACTGGCAGCCTTGATCGAAGAGCCGACCAAGGAACGTGTAATTCCATGGTCGTTGGACCGTAATGTAAGCCCGGCGGTAGCCCAGGCCACGGCCTCGGCTTGGACGGCAGAAAATCCAAGGTAACCTGATACCCCCGGTTCTCAAGGTTATAAGAGTGAAGCAGCCCCCATTTTAAGGGGCTGCTTTATTATCTAGCCGAATCAGCTTTAAATAAGAGAGACTCGCGTCATCCTCTTGAATCCTCTTAAGATGATTGTGATACTTTAGTATGAATTTGGTATGACATTAAGGTGGCATCATGGCCAAAATCGCGATCAGCCTACCAGAGGAAACGCTACAATCGGTTGAGAAACAGCGGCTGGCCACCGGGCTGAGCCGTAGCGAGTTTTTCCGGAGGGTGGTGGAAGAATACCTGCGCCTGGTAAAAGAACGGGAAGACGTTGAGCAGTACATCCAAGGCTATTTAAAATACCCGGAAAAGAAGGAGGAGATTGCCCTTGCTGAGGCTAACCTACGATACGCCTTCGACGATGAATCTTGGGAAGATGATTGGGAAGAAGCGTCTAAGAAATGAACCGTCCCGCTAGGCCTCAAAATCAAGTCCGGAGCCCCAAATGCCCCCGCCCGTAACCGTCGAGATACTAGACCGCATGCGTCCCAACCTGGCGTCGCTGGTTATGGAGCGCGCCAGGCGGTTGCCGGGAATGGTCTATTGCGATCTGCGCCTCCAGGTTAAGGAGGAGAAGAGCGCCGTGGCGGAGAACGGCAACGCCAAGGCCAGCGGCGAGGATTATGTGTTCGATTTCGGCGTCCGGGTGATCGCCGGAGCCAGGCTCAGCGCGCCGGGTTACTTCGGGAGAGTATTGGGGGCAGCCGACACGGCGAACATCGAGGAAGTGGTCTGGGACGGCATCCGCCAGGCCCATCAGCGGGCCAGAACCAACGCCCGCCTCAAGTCGCAGGCCAAGGGACGATTTAGCAGTTTGGGCGGCAGTTTAGGGGGAACGGACCTAGCTCCGGTCGCCGTTGTTCAGGACTCGGTTCCGGCCACGTACACCGTAGATCCTCGTGGCCTACCCTTGTCTGAGACAGTCAGCATGGCGGTGGAAGGGTGCAAAGCGGCCCAAGGTCAGAGCGGCAACATCGCTTACGCCGCCGCTTCGACCAGCACTTTCCTGCTCCGGGAGTTGTTTCTCAGCTCCGACGGGGCGGACATCGACCAGTCCTTCGCTCAAACCGAGGGGTTCGCCATCGTCATCTGCGGGAGCGAGCACGGTAATTTCGAGCATTACGATTTCACCGGGCACCAGCGGGGTTGGGAGGTCCTTACCGACGGGTATGACAACGGTCCCATCATGCTGCCGAACTTCATCGACTTCTGCTCCAACTTAGGCGTCGATGCCGCCGAAGTGGCCGCCGCGCCGCCATTGAAGCCTCCCGGTCACGACGTCGTGGTGGTCACCAACCCCCACTTCAACACCCTGCTGGTCCACGAGGTTGTGGGGCATCCGTCGGAACTGGACCGCGCCCTGAAGTACGAAACAGCCTATGCCGGCCGCTCATGGTTCCTGAAGAACCTAGAAGAGAACCAACTCGGCCGGCAGATCGCCTCGCCATTGGTCTCTGCCTACTCCGACCCCCTCATGGAGGGTTACGGCTCCTTCCGCTACGACCATGAAGGTACTCCGCCCAAGCGGGCGTACATCATCCGCGACGGCGTGCTGGAAGAGTTCCTCAACAACCGCCAGACCGCCGCCGTCATGGGCGTGGCGCCCAACGGTTCCGCCCGGGCCACCGAAGCATCCCTGATACCCTTGATCCGCATGACCAACACGGTGTTCGCTCCCGGACAGCAAGACCCCCAGGACATCATCTCCGAAGTCGACTCGGGCTACTACATCGCCGGGCACCGCACCCCGTCCATCGCCGAGTCTCGGGAAAACTTCCGGATCACTGCCGTGAAAGTTTACGAGATCAAGAACGGCCAGCTAGGGCAACTCTACCGGGACGGCGGAATCACGTCGGACTCCCGAGATTATTTCATGTCCATCGACGCCGTGGGCAACGATCTGCGGGTCAACCCCATACCCAATTGCGGCAAAGGTCAGCCCATGCAAGCCAAGCGCATGAGCAACGGCGGCCCCACCATGCGGGGCATCGCCCGGTTGACCGGACCGGGATGAATTCCGGCTGAAGGGGGAACCCATGGAATCCGTGGTAATCATAATCCTGGTCGTTCTTGCTCTAGTTCTCACGGGGGCGTTGGTCGCCGCTATACGACGGGGTTCGGCGGGCCGGGAATCTTTGGACCCCCACGTTTTGGAATTGAAGTCCGAGCTAGACAAAGTAACTAATTTGGTCCGGGAACTGGAAAAGGACCGGGAAAACAAGTTCGGCGAACTAACCAGTCAGCTCAAGAGCGTGGGTGAGCATACCACCGCACTGGCCACAACCACAGGCCAGTTAAAGGAGGCTTTGGCCAACACCCGTGTCAGAGGACAATGGGGTGAGCGCATGGCCGAGGACGTTCTCCGCTTGGTGGGGTTCGTTCAAGGCGTCAATTACGAGAAGCAAACAACGTTGGAAGGAAGCGGCTCCCGGCCGGACTTCACCTTCCTGCTGCCTAAGGACCTTACGCTAAACATGGACGTAAAGTTCCCTCTGGATAATTACTTAAAGTGCGTTGAAGCCAGGGACGCGGAGGAAGAAAACCGGTATCGTCAGCAGTTCGTTCGGGACGTCCGCGCCCGATTGAAAGAAGTCGTAACTCGAGACTATATCGACCCTGGCCGGAAGACTCTGGACTACGTACTGGTTTTTATCCCCAACGAGCAGATCTACCAGTACATTCACGAACATGACAGTGCGCTTATCGACGATGCCCTTACCAGCAAGGTAGTTCTGTGCTCCCCTGTCTCGCTATTCGCTATCCTGGTAGTGATCCGCCAGGCCGTAGATAACTTCAGCGTTGAACAAAGCTCCAACGAAATAATTTCAGAGTTGGGAAAGTTCGAGGACCAATGGGACCGGTTCATAAAGCAAATGGATACGCTTGGGAAACGAATTGATGATGCCCAAAAGGATTTCGGAAACCTGGTAGGGACTCGCCGCCGGGCGTTGGAACGTCCCCTCGGCCGCATCCACGCGATCAGACAACAGCGAGGCTTGGCCATACCCGAAGATACCGGACGAGAGGACTTTCCGGAGCTTAGCGAGGCCTTTGTCGAATCAACAGAGTCCGTCAGCGATGACCAGTAGGCCCGACATCGCCAGTCAGCCGGAAAAAGAGAATTAGCCAATTGATACCGCTAGCTAAATTACGCGCCGCTGCCCGGGACGCCCTGGCTTACGTATCGGCCCAGCCCGGCGTGGCCGAGGCCGAAGTCTTTGCCTCGGCCAACGGCAACCTGACCGTTCGCCTCAATTACACCTCACACATACCCAGCAACGGCGTGGAAGAGCCCAAGTCGTTGGAATCCCATGGCCTGGGTTTGCGGATAGCTTTTAATAGCCCAGAGGGCTTGAAGATTGGCTTCGGCAGCGAACCCACAGACCTGTCCCTGGAGGGCGTAAGGCGAGCCCTGGGAAAAGCTCGTCCGGGGGCCGTTCTGGACCCTGAATTCGTGTCGTTGCCCAAAGACCCATCCGGCTCTCATTCGGTAAAAAAGGGGCAAGGTAATTCCGACCCTGCCATCATGCGCATGGGCGCCACCGGTATGGTTCGGACCGGCTGGCGCATGATGGACCGGGCCCTGGACGTTTTCCAGTCGTCGGAAGACCTGTTGAACCTGGTGGGCTCTCCGGAAAGACTCGCCGGCCTGGGTTTGATTCTCGGGGGAGACTTGGTGTTGCTTCAGGAACGCATGGCCATCGTATCGACACACATGCCACGGGTTCAATCCGACGAGTCCACCCTAGTCATGTCATTCGCCACCGCCATGGTGGAGGAGCGAGCGGCCAAAGGCAGCGGTTGGTCGGTGGGCAACCAACTTTCCGAATTCGATGGAGACTCGGCGGCTGAGGCAGCCCGCAACGCCATCCGCTCCATGGACGGTGTTCGAGTCCCAGGAGGCGCTTACTCAGTGATCCTGGGACCACAACCTCTGACGGAGATTCTGGAATGGGTGCTTATGCCAGGTCTGCAATTGGACATGTTCTACGCCGGGGCCACTCCTTTCTCGGGAAAGATGGATCGGCAGGTCGCTTCCCGCCAGCTCTACCTCTACGACGACGGCGCCGATCCGGGCCTGGCCGCTTCTAAAGCAATCACCGATGAAGGACTGCCCACCGGGCGGACCGACCTCATCCGGAACGGAGTTCTGTCCGGTTTGTTGTCCAACCATTACAACTATCAGCGTATGCTTCGCGACCCGCATGGCCGCGATAAGCTAGGGGTCGATCCTGTCCAGGCACTCCAGGCCATCGCTCCCCGCAACGGTTTTCGCCCCGGCGCCGGCGGCGGTCGGGACTTTTCCTCGCCTCCGTCCATCGCTTCCACCAATCTGGTCGTTGAAGGCCAAGATGGCCTCTCCCATGAAGAGCTGCTACGCCAGGTGGGGGACGGGGTCTACATCGGCCGGATCTGGTATACCTATCCGGTGAACGGTATCAACGCGGGAGACTTCAGCGGTACCGTGGTAGGCGACTCCTACGTCATTAGAGACGGAAAGCTGGCCGAGCCCATCCGCCCCAACACCCTCCGCATGAACGACAATGTCCTGCGAGTTATCAACAGCATCCTGGGCATCGGCGATACACCGCAGGCCACCGTGCGCTGGTCTTCCGGCCAGGTAACTTGGGCGCCGGAGTTGGCCGTATCGGACTTCCGATTGGAAGAGATTTCAGAGTACGTTGAGGGCTTATAAAAGGCGATTCTTTAGCCACAAGGAGACAGAGAACACCGAGAAAAGTCCGATGTTTATCTTTACGCTCTCCGTGACTCCGTAGCTGATTCAACTTAAAGGAGCTAGGCATGGCTGGCGGATTAGTCGATCTAAGTAACCAAGGCGCGGTGGGCATCATAACCCTGAACCGGCCTGAGGCCCGCAACGCCCTCAACCCGGAAATGTTCCAAGAGCTTGGCAGCGCGATTCAAGGCTGCCGGGACCCGGACATGAGGGCCGTGATAATCACCGGGTCCGGCGGGTCCTTCTGCGCTGGGGCCGACGTGAAAGACTTCGTGAACCAACTGGAGAATAGCGGCCCCGAAGGCCTGCACCAGCATTTGAAGCACCTGGCCGATGCGTTTCATCGGCACGTCATTATTCCGATCAGGCAGCTCGACAAGCCGGTCATAGCCAGCATTGACGGCGTGGCCGCCGGGGGCGGCTTGAGCCTCGCCCTCGCCTGCGACCTGCGCGTCGCTTCCGATAGCGCCCGCTTTCTGATGGCCTACGGCAACATCGGGGCCACCGCGGACGGCGGCTCCACCTACCTGCTTCCCCGGTTGATAGGCACGGCCAGAGCGATGGAACTTTACCTCTCGGATCAGCCTATCGGCGCCCAGCGGGCCTTGGATCTGGGCCTGTTAAACCAGGTATTTCCCACGGCGGAACTTGAACGATCTACTCTGGAGTTCGCCGCCCGCCTGGCCCAAGGCCCCACGGTGGCCTATGGCCGAGTGAAGGCCTTATTCGACAGTTCTTGGGACGCCAGCCTTGCCGGTCAACTGGACGCCGAAACCGAATACATCAGCAACATTACGATGACCGACGACTTCCAAGAGGGAATCAAGGCCTTCGCCGAGAAGCGTAGTCCACGGTTCCAAGGCCGTTGATGGCGGCTTAAGCGCCGGGAATCTGCCTACTACAGATTGACATTGTGCCCGCCGGTGGGGATACCTTGAAGCGACACTGGTTAACTATCCGGTTTGATGTGGTGGTACATGGCAGAGGACGCGGGGAACAACCAGGAAGACGATTCGGGAATCGCCCCTTCCAGAGCATCTACCCCCAACATTACCCCAGCGCAAGCCCGGACCTTGGCGCTCCGTACCGCCGATATGGTCCGCGGCTCTATAGGCCGAGCATATCGGCAGGCTCCCCTGGTTTTCTCCATCGAATACGAAGAGGAAACCGACACCCACTACATGATCACCGTCCGGTTCCAGCCGGAGGGTGAATTCGAAGGCGCGGCGGGGCTGGAAGAGTTTTCCGTCGGTAAAGATGGGGTAGTCGAATCCCGAAGAATCCTCCGCCGTCCCATACCGGATAAGGCTGGCTTGCCCATAGTCCCCATCGTGGGAGGTCTCGCAGGAGCCGGGGTAGTGGCGATAGTGATTGCCATTCTGTTTGCAGTCGGCGCATTCGGTTCGGGAGACGGAGACCAAATCCCGGCGGTAGTTGCAACAGCAACTCCGGAGCCCACCCCAATACCCACGGTTACTCCCATACCCATTGTCGCGGAAGATCCCACCGCCGCACGCAAACCAACTCCTACTCCACAGCCGACTCCAACGGTAGCCCCGGCGGCAACCACGCCTCCGACAACCGCGCCGACGCCCACTCCCGAGCCGACTTCTACTCCGGAGCCAACGCCCACGGCAGCGCCGGCAGCGACCGCCGTGCCACCGCCTACGCCAACCCCAGCCCCAACCGCCACGGCAATACCCGTGCCCACGGCGACACCTGTACCTACCGCAACCCCGATCCCAGCCCCCACGTCCACACCAACCCCAGTACCGTCTCCCACACCGTTGGGAGGGAACGTGCTAACCGGCAACCCCAGCGGCATAGCCGTGGATAGCGGCAACGGTTGGTTGTACACGTTGGACGCCGTAAACAACCGTGTTAACCGGTTTGACAAAGATGGCAATCTCTTGAACTCCTGGGGCAGCTCGGGCGCCGGTGATGGCGAATTTCTGCGACCTAGCCATATCGCGCTCGACCTGGACGACGGCTGGGTGTACGTGGTAGATGCCGGAAATCACCGAATCCAACGGTTCGATGTCCGCGGCAGGTTCTTGAATAGTTGGGGCGGCAAGGGTATCGGCGACGGCCAGTTCAACAATCCAGGTCCAATCGTCTTCGACCCGTTTAACAATTGGGTCTACGTTGTGGACCGGGGGAACAACCGGATCCAGCGATTCGACCCCAGGGGTCAACACTTGAAAAGCTGGGGTAGAGAGGGCAGCGGCAATGGACTGTTCAGACAGCCTTCAAGTGTAATCGTAGGCAGTGCTAAAGGGCTGATCTATGTGGTTGACGTGGGAAACAACCGTGTGGAACGGTTCGACGCCTTCGTCAGGTACTTGGGGAAGCTGGGCCGCCAGGGCGACGGAGATGGCGAATTCTCCTCGCCCGGCGACGTGGTAGTCGATAACAACAACGGGTGGGTATTCGTGGTAGATCCGGGGAATCACCGGGTCCAGCGGCTAGACTCAACCCTCAGATTTCTAGGCACATGGGGGAAAGAAGGCGACGGCGAAGGCCAATTTCAAACGCCGGGCGATATTGCCGTCTCCCCGGACGGCCTTTGGGTTTACGTGCTGGACAAAGGGAACCGCAGAGTCCAGCGGTTCGACTCCAGGGGAGTCTTCCTGCTGGAGTGGGGCTCCCAAGGCGATGGCCAAGGCCAATTCCAGGCGCCCAGCACCATCGTTATCGATGACGCAGGGTCGGTATATGTTGCGGATATTGAATCCCACCGGGTACAGAAGTTCGACAACAAGGGGGTGCTGCTCAAGGAGTGGTTAACCAGCGGCATCGATGGAGGATGATTCAATCGGCCCGATCCAGATTCCGCCGAGCCGTTGAGTGAGTTATTTCAGCTCCACCACCGTCACACCGTCGCCGCCGCTTCCGTCTCCCGGAGCTATGCTTCCGGCCAAGGAATGCCCGGTCAGGTATTCCCGAATGGACCGGCGAAGCACGCCGGTCCCCTTGCCGTGAATTATCCGTACCGCTTCCACGCCCCCCAGAGCGGCATTATTCAGCAAGTCATCCACCTTGGATAGGGCCTCATCCACCCGCAGGCCGCGCAGGTCGACCTCGGTATTGAGATGGCGAATCGAGGGGCGGTTGAAGTAGACGCCTTGACGCGCGGCGGGTTCGTGGCCTGCTGCCGGACGCTCCAACTGATATGACGGAATCTTGGCCCGCATGGTCCCCAACAAAACCTCTACCTGCCCCTCGTCATCCGGCGAGGAAATCACCTCCACCGGGCGCGGGATTCCCCGTATAAATACCCTGTCACCGCTGCCAAGCTTCTCCTGCCAGGGAGTCCGTTTTACCTCGATCGGTTGCCAGTGAACAGACCGGACCTCCCTTGCCGCTTCTTGTAACTGGGACCGTTGCTCTTGTAGCGCCGCGCGTGCTTCGGGTTGGTCCATGGCCCGCTCAGCCCGTTGAAGCCGCTGCAACAGGTCCGCGATCTGCTCTTGCAATTCCTGCCGTGACTCCTCTAGCATCTCTGCCTTGGTGGCTTCAACGGCCGCTAAGCGTGATTCCGTCTCGGCCAGGTTTTGGCGTGACTGGGCCATGGCGGCTTCCGCATCTTGGCGCAGTTGCTCCACCACCCGGCGTTCTTCCTGCAGTTCCCCCAGCAGGCTCTCCGTGTCCCGCTCCACCGGAGACATGGACGTCCGCGCCTGCTCAATAACCTCCGGCGGCAACCCTAGGCGGGCAGCGATGGTCAATGCGTAACTGCGGCCCGGAAGGCCAAGGGTCACTCTGTAGGTGGGGCCCAGGGTCTGCGGGTCCAAGTCAACGCTGGCGTTGATCATGCCCTGGGTTTCTTGGACGTATCGAGCCACTCCCCGGTGATGGGTGGTCGCCACCACCAAGGGCCCCAGGCTCTGAAAGTGACTCAATATGGCCGTGGCCAGGGCTGAACCTTCCTCGGGGTCAGTGCTGGTGCCCAACTCGTCCACCAACACCAGGGAGTTGCCCGTGGCCTGGCCCATGATGGACAACAGGTTCTGGACATGGGAGCTGAAGGTCGATAGGGCCTGTTCGATGCTCTGTTGATCGCCGATGTCAGCGTAGACTCCATCCAGCAAAGGAAAGTGGGCCTCGTCGGCGGGAACGTGCAGTCCGGCGTGAGCCATCAAGGCCAGCAACCCCACCGTTTTTAGGGTAACCGTCTTGCCTCCGGCGTTGGGACCGGTGATCAACATAACGGCAAACTCGGCACCCAGGTCCAGGCTGACCGGAACTACGTCGCCGGTAAGCAGGGGATGACGCGCTCCCGTTAGCCGCAGGTTGCGATCTTGGCCCTCTTGGCCGTTGACCCAAGGCTGAGTTGCCTTCAACGATATGGAGTAGCGCCCCTTGGCCATGCTCAGGTCCAACCGGCCCAGTAAATCCAGTGTCAACAAAAGGTCCTGGCCGGCTTGGCCCACCACACTGGACAGATGCCGCAGAATCCGGTCCACCTCTCGATCTTCGGCCAAGCGGGCCTCGCGCCACCGGTTGCCCTGTTCCACAGCGGCCATCGGTTCGATGAAGACCGTGGCTCCGCTGTCGGAAACGTCGTGGACGATGCCGGCCACTCGGGGCCGCATTTCCGCCTTGATCAACAGCACCAACCGGCCATTGCGCTGGGTGATGATTGGCTCCTGCACCAACTCCTGACGCTGGAACCGGCGCAAACTGCGCTCCATCACCTCGTTCAAATTTTGTTGGATGCGCCGGGATTCGTGCCGAAGCTCCCTGAGCGTAGGGCTTGCATCGTCCAAGACCTCCCCGGCCGGACTGATTGCCGCGCCGATGGCCCGTTGCAGGGAAGAGTGGTCGGGAATATTCTCCGCATAGGAAGATAGCAAGGGCAGCTCTTCGTGGCGGGAGAGGTTCGCCCGGTCGTACCCCACTGCCCTCACCAAATCATGGATGGGGTAAAGCTCGTCGCCCCGCAGTAGCCCGCCCAACAACGCTCGTTGGACGTACTCCTGAAAATCTTCCTGGGGTCCGAACTCCAGGGAGCCACCCTGTTCAAGAAATTGGCGTGATTCGGTGGTCTCTTGCTGGCGGGTAGCGATCTCCAAGAGGTCTTGGTCCGGCGTCAGATTGCGGGCGGCGTCCTGTCCCATAAGCGTTCGGGCGTAGGAAGCCACCTGCTGGCGAATCTGGCTAAACTCCAGAAGGTCGACCGACTGGGAGAATCCTCCCAACACGTGGGACTGATCAGCCGTGTCCTGTGTCAGGTCGTTGAATACCATACTTTCGTAGAATAAATCCTATAGTTTTGACGATTTAAGGTGATATTAAGTGGCTTTTACCACTGAAACTGGTATATCCGGCTTTCGTGTAAGAGCCTCCCAACTTGGTCCAGCGTATCACGTTTGGGGTCCCTGATGTTCAGGCGCCGGCCCAACGTGATGGAGCGGAATCTCTCCATGTAAGTGCAGATCTTCAAGAAGCCACTCAGGGTAAATCTCTCGCCACCCAGGAACATGTAGTCAATATCGCCGGCATATGCGGCAAACTGGTTACGAACCGCTTCGCAAGTCTTCTCGTACATCAGCTTCATTTGACCTTCGCGGATGCGCTGGAACCTTAGCTGGGAGGTGCCCCCGGCGTGGTGCTTTCCTTTCACGTACCGGGCGTCGGTTTTGGAGGATATTAGCTTTTCCCCCCGATACACCGCCACCGATGAACGCCCCAGCCGCAGCAACACCACGCCCAGGGTAAATTCAGACTTCAAAAGCAACAACAAGGTGGAGGGGTCCCAGCTTGAAAAAAAGAGGTTTTCCGGCAGCGGGAATGGCGGGGCTACCACCAAGCACTGGTCCCCGGAGCGCAGGGCGGCCAGCCCGGTTCCGGAATCCAAGATGGAATCGTTCAGCTTGGCTAAACGCTCCCGCCAGTCTTGCCCTGTTGCGCCTAGGGATTCCAAAAACTCTTGACCCTCACCGGGCCGCAGGTACAGCGTAGACGCCGATCGTTCCGGCCCGGGAGCGCTCTCAACCAACAGCCGTTCCAGCGCGGCTTTGCCAATGGTCCGGCCGGTCCCGGCGTTGATTGTGGGAACATCACCCTGTGTCATCTTTCGGATCATCTCCGGTGGGGTAATCGGACACTCTTTACCAGTATACGATTCGGTTCGTCAGGAGTCTCGCCTAAGACGGCCTCATACCATCGGACTTGACGCGCAGATTCTACCCAGTTTGCCCGCCTATAGTGTTTTTGCTACACTAGCCCGGTACGTCCGACCCCTCGGCGGACCGGCAACAAATCACCAGGGGAAGGAACTAGATAACCGCAAGAGGAGTCGCCATGATTTACGAAGTCAGGACCTACACTTTGAAACCCGGCTCGGTTGCCCAATTTGAGGAAAATTTCGGCAAGGCGCTGCCCGCCAGGCAGAAGTATTCCAAACTGGGCGCCTTCTGGCACAGCGAGATCGGTCCCCTGAACCAGGTGATTCACGTATGGCCTTACGAGAGCGTGGAAGAGCGTAACGACGTCCGCGCCGACGCCGCCAAGGACCCCGAATGGCCCCCGGCCAACCCGTCGGACATGTACGTGTCCCAGGAGTCGGAGATATGGCATCCTGCTCCATTCATGCGTCCCTTGGGCGAAGACCAAGCCCTGGGCAACATCTACGAAATGCGGACCTATACCTACCAGACGGGAACCATGGGCAAAGTGCTCGAGCTCTGGGCCGCCGCGATCCCACATCGGGAAGAGCACTCCCCTCTGGCTTTGGGCATGACCAGCGAACTGGGCGGCCTCAACAAATGGATGCACGTTTGGCCTTACAAGTCCCTGGGAGAGCGCGACATAATCCGCGCCGAGGCCAGCAAGTCGCCCCATTGGCCGCCGCCTACCCGGGAGTTCTTGGTCAGCCAACAGAACAAGATGCTGGCGCCGGCGGCATTCTCGCCGTTGCACTAACATCCCATCTCACCAGCGATATGGTGGGAGGCGGGTCTAGCTATAGGACTGAGAGAATCCCCTAGCCCCGAAGTGGGGGCTAGGGGATTCTAAATTTTCAGATACCACATAAGAACGGTGTGCGATGGAATCCCAGTCAACGGAAGTTGAAGCGGTTAAAGCTGCCAACCAACGGTTCTACGACGCCTTCGGCGCTCTGGACATCGGGCAGATGGAAGAGATTTGTGATACGTCCGGCGATGCCCTGTGCGTGCACCCCGGCTGGGAGCCATTGATAGGCTGGGATAACATACGAGCCAGTTGGACAGGCATCTTCGACAACACCATGCTGATGCACTTCAATATTCGCTACGTGAATGTGGTGGTGCAGGGCGACGCGGCCTGGGTGACCTGCGTGGAGCACATCTCCAGCGTCTTGCAGGGCCGGGCCAGCAACTTCGGCGTGCTGGCAACCAACATCTTCGTGCGGACTTCCCAGGGCTGGAAACTTTCCGCCCACCACGCCTCTCCAAGCATGTGACCCCCGCGATTCCGCCAAATAACCATTCCCGCAACCCATTATCGAGAGGAAACCTAGCATGGCCTCAGAACCCCCCAACATGACCAAGACGGAAAAGAACCTGTGGAGCGCCATCGTCGGTGAAGCCTTGGCCTACCTGAAGTACAACGCTTATGCCCACCGCGCGCTGGAAGAAGGGCTTCCTGAGGTCGCCCAAGTCTTCCAGGAAGTCGCCGGCGCCGAGACGATTCACGGCCTCAACCACCTCCGGGTTTCCGGAGACATCGGGAGCACTCTGGAGAACCTGCGCACGGTCACCGAAGGCGAGTCCAAAGAGTTCAGCACCATGTATCCCCGGATGATTCGGGATGCTCAGGACGAAGGCCGCAAAGACGCCGCGGATTCTTTCTCCCTTGCCATGGAGCGGGAGCGGCATCATCTGGATGTGTTTACCCGGGCCTTGGACCAGTTGGAGGCCAGGCAGACCGTCGTCGTTGCCCAACCGGCGCCGGCGGAAGAGACCGTGGAAAGCCCTCAAAGCCGGGAGCAGACCCAGTTCGCTCCAGTGGCCGCAAATGACCTGGATACCTTCGTCAGCGCCGCCATCGAGCTGGACCGCGAGAGATGGCGGGTCGCCTCGCTGGGCCGGATCCGAGAGGTTGTCTTCGGTGCCCAAGACGGTATTCTCAGCACCGTCGCCTTGGTAACCTCAGTGGCCGTGGCTTTGGACAGTCAAACCGCTGTCCTGGTTGCCGGGCTTGCCGCCGCCGCCGCCGGAACGATCTCCATGGCCACCGGGGCGTATCTAGGATCCCGGGCCGAGCAGGACGTTCAGCGAGCGGAGATAGCCCGCGAGGCCCAAGAGATAGAGGAAAAGCCCGCCGAGGAATTGGCCGAATTGGTAGTCATATTTCAGCGGGAGGGAAGGACCTTCGAAGAAGCCCGCCGTATGGCCGACGAGATCGCCGAAGACAAGGAACTATGGCTGAGGACTTTGGTGGAGAAAGAACTGGGCATAAGCCCGGACGAAACGACCAATCCTATCAAGGACGCCGCCGCCATGGGCCTCTCGTTTCTGTTGGCCGCCTCGGTCCCCATCATCCCTCACGTCGTGCTAACCGGCACGGCGGCGATATCGGTCTCCGTCGCGGGTGCGCTGGTGGCCCTCTTCGTATTAGGAAGCCTCAAAGGCCGCCTGGTGCAGAAGTCGCCCATCCTACAAGGCTTGGAGATTTTGGGTATCGGCGCTGTCTCGGCAGCCATCGGCTTCGCCTTGGGAGACGGCATCCCCCGGCTGATTTCTTAGGGGACGGATTCGCAGATAATTGACGAGGTCGAATGCTGTAAATGAGGTTTCTAGAAAGGAAATCGCCTGGTAGTTCTATCTTGAACTCTCAGGCGAAATCGGATAGCATTTTCCTGCTAGTAAAATCCACAAACCATATTCCAAAAGCTATTGCAGTAGATTTTGGACCTATTCAGGGTGTGGTTCCTAATTAATTAGGCTACACCCTAGTGGGCGTTGCTGTTAATGACCCTCTAGGGTTGGGAAGGTAACGAATGGGCGCTCTGAACGGCAACCAAATTAAAAACCTCGTCCGAGAAGGCCGCTTGGCGATACACCCCTTCGACGAGAATCTAGTGCAGCCTGCATCAATCGACCTCAGAATCGGACCAAAACTCCTAGCGAGCCCCCTTGGTCCTGAAGATCTGGGAAGAGAAATTACATTGAACGAAAAGACGCCTTCCTATGCTATCCAGACTGGACAGATGGTAGCCGTTATGTCGCGGGAACACATTACGATACCACTGGACTTGTGTAGCAATAGCTTCGGGATTCGTTCTGAGTTCGTTAGAAAGGGTCTCCAGTGCTTCGGTGGCCCTCACCTGGATCCGGGATGGAGAGGGCACCTAATCGTTAGTTTGCAAAACGTAGGCCCTGAGCCGATCAACATAGAGTATGACCAACCGTTCTTCACAGTAACGTTTGATCGTCTTGAAGAATCAGTTGAGCCGGGTCAAGGCTATGAAGGCAATCACCAGAACCAAGACGATTTCCCAGAGGACCAAAAGGTTTATATCTTGTCGGCGAGAACCACCAGTCTGGCAGAAATCCCGACGCTTCGAGAGAATCTTGCCCAACTTACAGTATTAGTCGAGGAAGTGAGGGACAAACTACCCGATCCGGACGCCGGATTAGAGATTAATGATGAAATCTTAAAACGTCTTCACGATTCACTTGAGACTCCCGACGACTTATTATATTCGCCTGAGCAGATGCGCAGGCAATTGAATCTGTGATTATCCTTAGATGGCGCTTCGATATGATCCCAACTCGTTTGAGAAAGTGCCAATTTCAGAGCGAAGACGTTTCATTCGCAAATGTGAATGGCTATGGGCCAATAGGCAAAGATTGACCCACACTTTGCTCAGGTATGACCTTAATACCCTTCTTAAATGGGAATTCGGCGTTTACCGCATCCTATACACCTACGACAGCGATTCCGACGATTTGATTATCCGTCTTATAGCCCATCGCCGTGACGTTTATAAATTAGCCACTGGATTAGACGATTAGACTCCGCTTTCCTCGGTGTATTATTTCGTGGACGAGGTAACATATTGCCAAAAGGAAGCGTTGCTCCTGTTCGCGGAAGGGAATTCAACGTTTAGAGGTTCCACAAATCCGGGAGGAACTTAGACGATGCCTCGGGGGTTCTGCCGGAAACTCGTCAGTGCACGCGTCCTAGAAATTTCCCCACCTCAACCAAGAATTCGGCGGGGTTATCCCCCTGGACCAGGTGTCCGGCGTTGGAGATTGTCACGGTGGTGCAGTCGGGTATCACCTGCTCCATCCGCTGCATGGTTTCATCGGCGAAAATGTCGCTCCGGTCTCCCCGCAGCACCAGCGTGGGGCAATCGATCTTTCCCACACAGTCCCACAACTGCTCCGAAGTCCATCCCGGCGGCCGGGCCCCGGGGGTTCGCATGACTTTGTCGTACTTCCAGGTCCATTTCCCGTCGGTGCGCTGGCGGATACTGTATTTCAGCGCGCCCAAAACTTGTTCCTGGCTGCGGCCGGTGTATTCTTGCACCCGTTGCACAAAGTCATCGAAGGAGTCGAGCTCGTCGGGCAACTCTTTGAATTGCTGGATCCGGTTAGAACCGGCGCGCTGGGTTTGCGGTCCAGTGTCAACGATCACCAACGCCTTCAAAGCCCCTGGATGGCGTGAGGCCCAAACGTAGGAGTTCCGGCCGCCCATGGAGTGTCCCATTAGCGTGAAACCGTCCAACGCTACTGCCTGCACAAAACCGTCGATATCCTTCTGTTGGGCTTCTATGGAGTAATCGCCGTCCCCCGCCCAGTCGCTATCGCCGTGGCCCCGTTGGTCCAAGACAATAAGATGAAATTGTTCGGAGAGGGCCAGGCTGACGAAGTCCCAGCTATGGGACTGCTGGCTATTGCCGTGGAGCATCAGGATGGAAGGGTTGGACGGGTCGCCCCATTCCAGGTAGTGGAAGTTCATCCCATCGATCTGAACCGACTTGTCAACCGGCTCATTCTCCTGGGAAAAAGATACTCCCATTCGTCTTGCCGCATCGTAAAGGGTCAGGCCCAGGGAATGAGACGCCATTAGGCAACCTCCCAACAAAAGTCACACTCATAATACCTTTCGTG